>Ga0099826_10003059_pt1 | contig 11179 bp, 3 predicted proteins | sample Mtrugardesep15_FD_76830 | JGI IMG/M metagenome (GOLD analysis project Ga0099826, IMG submission 76830) | Root nodule microbial communities of legume samples collected from California, USA - M. trunc garden sep15 | ecosystem: Host-associated > Plants > Roots > Nodule | place: USA: California...
ATTAATGTTATCTTTGACTTTAATGTTTGTGCAGAAAAAAATGTTGGGTTTCATTTCCAAGTGTCTGGTGCCTGCTGCTTGTGTTTCATGAGGGATCATGTCATGTCTCGTTTCTATAATCACTAAGGAAGGAAGTTTAGTTTTTTGGTTTGTTCTTATGTTAGTAACGCTAACGCATGTTGTGCTGGTTTTCTTGTGCACTCAGATGCTATATGACTTTTTTGTAGTATGATGATAAGAATGAATTATTAATGAATGAATGTAGTTAATGTTTTCTTAAATTTAATTTGGTCGGTGCTTTGCATTCATTCATTTTTTTTCTAAATTTAATGATCATTTGTACATTGGGATTATGCAGTTGACTATTAGTCGGTTGTCATTCAAATTCGTTGTTTTATTGTGGCACCTGTTGATTCATTTCAAGGTCCTTCAAATAAATGTTCGTGTGACTTTTTTTTTTTTTTTTTGTAATATTTGGTGTGACTTTTAAACGAAAGATATAATACTTTTTTTCAGCGTTGGTGCCATCTTAAAATGATTTAATACACTTTTATTGCTATGCTTTAAGAGATAAGAGAAGCTCACCAGTCACCACGTCAGAATTACTACATCTTATCCATATTATTTCTACTGCATCTACAAATATGAGTCTCTTTTGATTTAGACAAAAAAAAAAAAAAGTTTGTGCAAATGCATCTTAAAATTATGTTCAACAAAGCACTATAATTACGAATATGATATAAAAAATATCATAAGATCCATAAAGTTTCGAAAAGAAAGTGGGTTATTGTCTTCTCCCTACTCTTTTTTCATGTTTTACTTTGAAAAAATGTCTTTTAACGCATGTAAAACGTGGTGATAATTTATTTTATTCGTCTTATTTCGAGTTCAACATAAGATTTGAGACACCAAACCTGTATATCTCAATCTCTATCTTTCATTTACTTTTCATTTTATACACTTAACACCAATCTTGTAAATATCTCAAAAGTTAAATACACATTGTATTTTATATCCAAAAATTGGAAAACAGCCAAAAATCATCAAAGTACAACCCAAAAGGATACGTTGTCCCACATGCATGATCAATTAATCAGTCTATACTTATCATAGAAAACAAAATCATTATATTATCAATATACAATAAACCGGGTTAAATAGTGTTTCCCGTCATTTGAGTGAATTCCAATTTATCCATGTAATATTTTTTTCTTAGATTTGTAATTTAAAGATTTTTTTTTACTTTTAGACCTTGTGAAATCTAATTTTCAAATTTAATATCATAAAAGTTTAAAAGAGAAGAATCTTTAAATGATATAGTTGAAATCTTTTCTTAAAAAAAAAGTAAATCTGAAGCTGCTCTAATGACTGAGTAAAACACAATTTCACCCCAATAAACTTGTTTCTATCCTTTCGAATCGTGATGCTATTATAGCATGACGATAAATTGTTAACAGTTAATTGTTAACGGGTATTTTGATCAATTAAACTTAAGTGCCGTTCGAATCGATTAGAGAATGATAGCTAATTCCTTTGCTTAGAATCGGCAAATGTTAGTTAATTCCGTTGGTAAGAATCGGCAGTTAATTGTTAATGGGTATTTTGATATTTTTGAGGTGTTAAAGATGTGAGGTTAGAAGAGCAATTTCGTTGTTGTTGTTAGCCGTCCTGGGCCAACTTTTGTGATAGTTATGTTTCACATTTCCTTATTTTTTTCGTTGGCTCAACCAATTTTTCTCAATTCTGTACACTGTTGATTTTAATTTAGGACAAAGTGCTACTACAAGATAGAGATGATGTTATGAATTTTTTTCTTATGAATCAATTTTTTATCATCTAAACTGATTATTTGTTCTTTTTTAATGAATGATCATATGAAATATTTGTTCTCCAATATTTTTTCCAAGGATTCCTTCTTGTTCCGGACAACAAAAATGCAGAATTAGGCCCCCATAATTTGGGTTTGGATTCTGAATATCTATTTGACTCCTTCTTTTTCTACTCTATTGATTTATCACGTGCCTTATGTAATTCAGATTATAGAATCTGAACGACAAAAATACCTCATAAAAACTTAAAAAACATATTAAAACATTTCAGATTTTAGAATAATAGCCTATCTATTTTTATCTTTCTATGTTTTCTTGGACTTTTATACATTGATTTAACTCTTTAATTTCCTTAGACTTTACCGGAGAGTTTGATAAGGGAGAGAAAAAAGAAGGACGAATTGGAAAGATAAGGAAGGATAATCCCCAATTTGAATGAGAAATTTCCCATCATAATATAATTCTTTTTATATGGATAACTCAAAAAAATGTATTGAAAGATAATTTTAAAGAGTTCAGAAAAATTATTCAAATCATTTTCATCCTCTTTAATTATCTCAAAATTAAAAATATATTAATTAATAATTATATACAATCTATTAACATTTTCAACAAAAAATGAATATTGTATTCTGTCAAAAAAAATATTGTATTAAATAAGGTGTTTTTTTCTTTCTTTTCTCTCACAACTTTTCTCCAAAGTTCTCTGCTCTCCCATTCAAACTCTCAAATAGAAATCCTCGTGAACTTAGCTCAATTGATAGGAATAATGCATAATATATGTAAGGTTTGAGGTTCAAACCCCGACCACCACAAAAAAAAAACTCTCAAATAGAGTATTGACGTCAATGGATATTAATAAAAAAAATGTCACTTTAAGACCATTTTTTTTTAGGGACTTTAAGACCATATTTTCTTAATGTTTTAAAAGGAATGACTTAATTGGCTGCGCTCTTGATGCTAGATAGGTAACATTGGTTTTATTTTGGGTTGTAGAGTCAATAGTGGATGTTGGTTTGATTTGGATTGGCATGAATTTTGTTGTGATGCTGAGTTTTTTCCTGTTGTACTGTCAATTGGACATTGGTGTTGTTTGCTCTTCTAGCAGATTTGCCGTGCTTAACAAAGGTGTGTTGCATACTACAAAGGTGTGTTGTACTGTACTTGTGGTCTCTTGTTCATGATTTCGACACAATCTCATGTTCAACAACTTTGCTGTCTTTATTGCTATGGATTCTAACCCTAATCCCCCACCAAAACACACCTCATGTCAACTATCATTGCCATTGTATCAATTACCTCTCCTAACCCAACTTTTTTTTGTACCAAAATCACACATAGCCTAAACTGAAATGATCAAAATCAAAATAAAGCTTACAAATAACTTCCACCAATATTTTTTTGGATAGGAATATTTCCACAAAGTTTGTTTTGCAATTTGCACTAAATAAAAGTTTATTTGTGTTAAAATCAATGCGTATATTTAGTTTTGAAAAAAAAAAGTATGTTAAGATGAATAAAACAAATTTTAAAGGTTAGGACTCATGAAATATTTTTAAAAAATTACATATAACTAGATTTTTTTGTCTCAACCCTTCAATTCTTAGAAAAATGAGACTAGGAAAATTCAAAGTTTCACCAAAAGTAAGAAAAGTCTCAACAAAAGATAATTGTTGAGTATGACTCGTATATACACAAAAGAGAGAAAAGAGACATAGAATGAGCCGAGATAGCGAAGTGTTGCAAATGTTCATGGGTATTATTGTAAACTAAACTGTAATACTATATATATATTAATTGTAACACTGTAAACTATAATTCATCACATAAATAAAACATAGTTATAGTTGCTTTATAGTCATAGAGGTAGACATCATTGACCGAACTACGTTAATAAAGATCGATATTGTCTATTGTCTTTTTTACTTTCTTTACGGTAATCATCTTTTCTTTTATTGTTGTTGTTCTAGCAATAACTAATTTTTTTATGTTTTTTTTGGTAATAAAAGAGGGGTGACGCCCAACTATTCTAGTATTCAATATGTTATGTAACATTGTTGATCGTAAGTAGAATGTAAGCGTTTATCATTTTCTAAACACATAATTTCACTTCTAAATTTAGGATCTTCACAGTATTTTGATAATCAAACCACTCTTATCTTTGATGCTTGAAACATCCATTTTGTTACGCTGCCAATTGCTTTTAGTGGTTTCATTTTAATTTTTTTAAAAGTTTGATTAACTATTTCTAATTTATTTTGTTTCAATTGTTTTAAAAAATGAAGTTCTCAATAATCAAATATTATTATGATACTAATAAAGTTTCAATAATAATCGGCATGGTATTACTGCTTTTGTCCCTAATGGAGTATAAGATTATGTTTTTATCATACCAGTACCTAATGGTGGTTGTAAAAGAAGATGTAAGATAATTAATTGTATGTTTATAAAAATGATTAATGCAATTGAAAAATGAAAAAAAAAAATTGATTTTATAAAAAGTGGTAGTAATTTTTTTTAAGATAATCTTACATTTAGAGATGAAGATGATATCTTTAAGGTACCAAACTTGTGCTAAAGAAAGTAAATTTTATCATCTGAGTTGGGTGGATTTGAGTAGAAATTCCATGGGTACCGAGTCCTTGTTGCCATGCCTAAAGTGATAGAGTGTAGAATATTTTTCACAGATTTTGTAAGAGGTATACTTATTTTAGACGGCTAAGATAATATAACACCCCTAAAGCAAATAGTATTAAGATGGAGTTTATTGATTTTATATTTTCAATTGATAACTATTTCTTATTATTACTTTTCAAGTTGAATTAGTTCTTTAATTAATAGATATCTATAATCCTAATAACTAATTATTATTTTTTGTCAATATTAATCAAAATATTTTGGATTTGTCCTCAAAGGTGTAGGTCGTCGGTGATTAAGGTTGAAACATTGAAGAAATTTACGAAGAAGGTTGAAGGTTCGATCTTTGCTACTGATATTTTTCCCTCGTCAATTTGTGTGGTACAAGGAAGAAAAATCTAAAACCTTGTCAATTTGGAAGGACCGTTTATTTTATAAAAGTTTGCATTTTGATTGGTGATTGTTGATTCATTTTACCATCCTCTGCTGTTTGCTTGTCAATCTTATTAAGATACACTCCCCACTCACTGTTGTTGTAAGGACCACCTAACTAAAACCAAAAAGAAGAGGGGCCATGAAAAAGGTGGGGAGTAAAATGCTACTGTATCTGGACTTGTCACTTCATATATATGTGTTAGAGGATGGAAAAAAAAGTTCAATTCAAAGATTATTGTAAACACATTTTTGATCAATTTAATTTGATCCATATATAATTAATTGCATAAAATTAAAAGGTATCAATTTCAACATGTTGTAGTGTACCCTAGACTGTAGCCACAAAGTGATAATGCATTCCATTACTAAAGATTCCTACATGACTTTCCATCTTCAGCCATGAAAATATATATATAGCTATTTATTGTTTAGACCACAAATAATGGTGCACATAGTTTTACTTTGGAACGATAGGTGTGGAGCCCGTGAAGTGAAGGATTCATTTGGACACTAACATAGCTTGAAAATAATGACTTTTTGGGTTCAGTGGTTTGCGTTTTTTTAGTGCCCATGAAAACGACGTTATTGGATATTCCCCTATTTATATACACTTATTTTCTTTCTAACTTTACTATTAACATACGTAATTTCACAAAATTTACATCATGGACAATCTTTATTACCTATTTCATTTGATTACAGCTATAGTTTTATAAAACTTCTATACGCGTTAATATTAATTTGGTCATCTCATATTCACATGAGAAAAAGAGTAACGTGCAAGGAACATTTGTCAAATGTACACCTAGTTTTACTCCACTAATAGTAGTAATAATAAGAAATTAACAAGTAAAAAGCAGCCAATAGAACCATTAATTAACCAGCCATCCTTTTGAGTGAGCCTACATTCAATTCACCAACTTATTGCAACACATCAATTCATAAAAAGTGATTATAGTACAAAGTAAAGCTCTTAAAAGTGATTATAATGGATGATAATGTTGTATTTTATTGAATTAATCATTAATCCTTTATTGTGACTGAACAAAAGTAAAAACCTCTTGGTACAACGAACCTTGTAAATATATACAAAGGATGATAATGATATCATCAGAATACTCGGCCTGTTTTTTTTCTTCCTAATTTTCAATCACTTTCTTCACTAACATGTGACCAAACCAATTCACTGCAGACATTTCTGATCTGCATGCAATGAATCACATCATAGCATGAAGAGTCAGCCAGCACATTATGAATCTGAATGTTGTTGTGTGACTGAGCAACTCTGAACATTCTAATCTGTCGGTGAATTTATACATATATTAAAAACAAATGATAACATAAGTGCCCAAGTCAAAATGAAAGCAATACCAAGAGTTATTATTTTAGAATTGAAAGTTGAGAGAATGTGACTACTAAGCGGATGATTTCAAGTGATTAATGAACTTTAGTGAAGTTTGAATCGATTGAGAGTACTTGAGTATGAACTCTGGTTAAAACAATCATTGATCAGATTTTAGTTACCATTCGACCAAACTTCACATTATTAGAGTTGTTGTCCCCTAACCGGGGGTTATTAAAAAAATCATCATAACCATAACAATAATAACCATATGGCTAATTGGTGGTTCTTTGACAATTTAAACAGTGAAAGTTGGGTAAACAGGAACAATAAATAAGGTGCCGACACTCTTCAAAGGGGAAAGAAAACAAAGGAAAGGGAGACCCTACACAATTCCCAGTCTCACACTATAATTAGATGTGCCTTATCTGCTTGATGATGATACCGATTTACCAACAACAAGTTCCACATGCAATAGTGCCAATTACAAAAATACAAATACACAATTTGTCACCACCTCAAATTGGTTGGCTAGGCAACAAACAAACTATGAATAGTTACAAATTTAGGTGTCATAAACATCAATCACGAGCAGCAAGGCAAATAACAAAATAACAAAAAAAAAAGTAAAGAATAGAACTTTTTCAAAAGGAATAAAGTATATAGTAGAAACTAAAACTGAAATAAAGTTAAAAGTAGAACACTTTGCTTTAGCAACTCATTCATTTATATGCCTGATTGCATGTGATAAGGAACGGTATGCAGTTGATGTACATAAAATATGTGAACCTTTTTTTTTCACCATTTGTACAGAAGAAAGCAAGTAATTTATTTACACGGGTGATTTTCTGGTTTTTGAAGGTTTAATTTAACTAAGCAGTGTGAGTTAAGGATGGAGATCTGTTGACCCTCTCTAGAATACCGGTAGCCTTCCTTTTCGCTCTTGAAGTTCCGCATTGTGCGAGCTTAGATAACGTACCATTGGTGTTTTCTTCTTCTTTGATTTCCTTCCACATTGTTCTGTCATTATAACAGATTGTATATAGGATTGCAATGCAATTTTCCTTGCATCTTTCTGATGTGCTCTCCCTTATAATTCTTAGTAAGAAAGGAACTGCACCGCGATCGCGCATTTCTTCAACAGCCGTGGGATGACTGGAGAGGAGTGCCAGTATAGCCAACAGCTCATCAACTAGAATGCTGTTCATGATCTTATTCAATATTACCCTAACAGCCCCTTCTCGCACGGTCCTCCCTTTATTCTCGTGAACAAGACATAGGTTAAATATGGCTGATGCAGCATCTTTCATGGCTAATGTATCTCCCTCATCTAGAAGGCCAACCAAATGTTTGATAGCTCCAGATTTTCCAATGATGAGCTTGTTGGAATCAATTGCTGATAATGTGAAAATAGCTGCTGCAGCATTGCTTTTTGTTGGAATGGTGCCCCATTTCATGGCATCAATCAGCAGGTTAATGAGGGTTGGATCCTCTGCAAACACTTTCTTATTATCGTCAAGAATAGAGAGATTCAGAATAGTTGTGATCAAATCCTCTTGTAGATCAGGGTGAGGACAAGCACTGCCTGGTGATAACGGATGAAGCAACTGCGTGATCACATCACCAGACTCCTTAAAAAGGGTACGAAACGAAGGTGTCCGCTTTGTTAACAAGCGAAGCTCTTTCGCAGCCGCTTTCTGATCAGAAACTGAACACGATAACTTATGAAGCAATACATTCAAACGGTCTCTGTCTGCATTAGTCACCACTTCATCCGTGTCCCGAGCAGAAGGCTGTGGTAGCTCAAGTCCACGCTCCTTACACCACTGCGAAATCATGTCTCGGACCAAGTAATTAGGAGTAAGAATTGTGTGAGAAAGAACTTGCTGGGTTTGAGGGCATGTTCTTTTGCCTTCATTCAACCACCTCTGGATGAATGGCCGATCATAAGTCTACAACAGCAAAACAATAAATCAAAACACATTAACACAACAATGAATTAAAAAGCCACTAATAACATAACCCTCACACTCAAATGCACAACATATACATTTAATTCATACCACCATCAATCAATCACAATCATAAAATCATTAGAAACATTTGACTTTTAACGTAACAACTTCTAAAGTCACAAACATGATTGATTATAATATGTTGAAAGTGTAAAACATTTTACACCGACAATGCATCAAAATTAAACTATAATTGTAACTAATAATAACAATAAGAAAAAACCATACCTAGGGCCTGTTTGAGTTATGTGAGACTGTTTGGAAGAATTCATGAAAACAGCTTATGACAATTTTCATAAGTTTTTTTCAACATTTTTTCATAAGTTCTCGAATATAATTTATAAAAACAATTTAACTTATATTATCTTTTGCTATAAAAATAACTCTTTTTTAGTCAAGTGCTATAAAAATAACTTATGCAAGCCTATTTATACATAAGCGCTTATCATGATAAAAGTTGTTTATCCAAACAGAGCCCTAATCTAAGTCCAGTAACAAACACACATTTTTTTCCTAACATCACACACAATTCAGGCTTCATGTAAACTCAAAACAAATGAGTAAACAAAAAACAAAAATTAAATTTTGAAATCATCCACCTTAATTGAATCCACTAATATATATAAAATACAAAACTAATAATCGAAAGGATTTGAAAAACCTATGTTTCAGTTATGTTATTACATTTATAAAATAAAAGAAACCATGTGATGAGTAATTAAAAAAAAAAATGACATGAAAACAACTGAGAAGAAAAAGAGGTACCTGTCCGGTGGACAAGATAACAGGGTCGATCATCAATTGAGAAGAAATAGGGCAACGAAAATGAGAAGGAGGGGTAAAATGGTCCAATTTATCAGAGAAAGATTTGGTTGTTTTCGTTGTTCCATTCTTGTTCTTGTTGATTATCAAATCTTTGAGAGAAGAAAGAGTGGCGATAGCATCATCGGCGATTTGCAGAGAATAGTCATCATCAGAGTCAACGATAGTTTTCACAAGTTTCCATAACCGTTCCTTCAATTCTTTCAAATCCGCCATAACCGAATGCTGCATTGCTTCAACACTCGCTCACCGTTCTTCACTACCATTCATTCATTCCTTTTTCTCTCTTTTGACTCTGAATAATCGGAATGAATTTAATTATAATTAAATCACTAACAAACAAACAACACAATAACACAACACTTTTTGAATCTTTGTGTGTTTTTCTCTCCGTATGTTGTGTGTGTGTCGAATCAGGTAGATTACGCGTAGCGTAAATATGTGTGTGTGTGTGAGAACTGAAAAAAAATAAATAGGTGAGGTCAGGTAAATAAATACGAGGGCAAAAAATAAGGAATGTGGTTTTAAAGAGAAAAAAACATGGTTAACCCGACCCGATTTGACCCGGATGAGTTAAAAAGTCCAAACTTAAGGGAATGTAGTTTTGGCTATTTCTACTGTCAAACACCACAAACAAACAACATATTTTTAAAGAGAGATGTAAAAAACTTACATCAATAACACGTGTCTTGACTAAGTAGATTAAAGTAAAAAATGTAGGAGCCAACACACCCTTGCACACCACTTGCCACATATTTAGATTCACGGTTTTGATCGATTTTAAAACAAAAACTCATTCAATCAAAAGTTAAGTTTTGGATATACTTAGATGATATTATCATCATTTATTAAATAAAATAAAAAAGAATTTTCGTCCATGTACTTTTTGGGTTTTATATTATATATATCGTCTTTAAAAAAATCCACATCTATCTAATGGCATTGCTACAACATAATTTGAATTGGAAATGAAATTCATATTTCTTTACTTCTAATTAAAGTTTTAGCATAAAATGAATGATGTGACATTTAAACATCCAATATAAGATGTGCTATTGTGAATGATCTTATAACCTTTTTACAAGGATACATTGGTATCAATTTACAATGAACACTTTAATTCTCTTTTTACAAAACCGTTCTTAGATTCCTATTTTACAAGGATCCTAATCCCCTTTTCATTGTACAAGAAGATTTGTACATAGGGAACTACAAATGTGTGCATGACCATTCCCCCAGGTGTCTCTAAATCTAATATAGTCTGCGAACTCCATAAACTCCATAAATCTTTGGATGGTTTAAAACAGACCAACATGAAATGGTATGATAAACTCACTTCCATAGTTTTGCAACATAGTTACTCTAATCACTCTCTATTCACTAAGCACATTGGCAATATAATAATCACATTATGGTGGAGAAACCCAAATGTTTTATGAGAAGCAAGAAAGTGTGATTCTGTAGGAGCAAGACTGTGTTCAAAAGCGTTTCTTGATCAGTTTAAACGATGCAATCAAACATAATTAAGTTGTTGGAACTCAATTTTATTAAAGTGAAATAGAAATGTGTTTACTGGTGATGAAATTTGAATGTTTGATGAGAAACAAGAAAGTGTGATTTTGTAGGAGCAAGACTGTATTCAAGAGCGTTTCTTGATCAGTATAAACGATGCAATCAAACATAAACAAGTTGTTGGAACTCAAGTTTATTAAAGTGAAATAGATATGTGTTTACCGGTGATGAAATTTGAATGTTTTATGAGAAACAAGAAAGTGTGATTTTGTAGGAGCAAGACTGTGTTCAAAAGCGTTTCTTGATCAATATAAACGATGCAGTCAAACATAAACAAGTTGTTGGAACTCAAGTTTATTAAAGTGAAACATAAATGTGTTTACCGGTGATGAAATTTGAATGTTTTATGAGAAGCAAGAGAGTGTGATTCTGAAGGAGCAAGACTGTGTTCAAAAGCGTTTCTTGATCAGTATAAATGATGCAATCAAACATAAACAAGTTGTTGGAACTCAGGTTTATTAAAGTGAAATAGAAATGTGTTTACCGGTGATGAAATTTGAATGTTTTACGAGAAGCAAGAAAGTGTG
>Ga0099826_10003060_pt1 | contig 11178 bp, 4 predicted proteins | sample Mtrugardesep15_FD_76830 | JGI IMG/M metagenome (GOLD analysis project Ga0099826, IMG submission 76830) | Root nodule microbial communities of legume samples collected from California, USA - M. trunc garden sep15 | ecosystem: Host-associated > Plants > Roots > Nodule | place: USA: California...
AAAAATAAAATTATAATATATCAATTGATGTGACTAAATAATTTTTATTTGTTTTTATAAGTTTTATGTGAGTATGTGCCCAAAATTGAGGTGTTGGGTATGTGTCCAAGAAAGACTTTCTCGGAGGTTAGACTAGGCTGGGGGTAGGGGGAGGTCAGGGGTTATAGGCGGAGATGGATGAGGAGGCTTTTTTTATGGGAGGAGGAGTTGGTTGCGAAGTGTTGCTCTTTGTTTGATAGTATTGTTTTGCAGGATTCTGTCGAGGATACTTGATTTTAGAATATTGTTCTAACTCAAGATTATTGGGTCAAAAAACGTTTGTACATTGGTAAAAGAAAAATACAAGCCTACATAGATGTAGGCTATGTAGGTGAGGTAAATCATCAAACAAGTACCATTGACGATATATTTATCACTAATCCTAAACTAGTTTGTTGGATGTCGCACATACAAAAGATTGCTGTCATATCCACCACAAAGGTTGAATATGTAGTAGTAACAAAAGCCAACAAAGAATGATATGGCTTCAAGAATTGATATTCAAGGTGTGATACATCTAGCAAAGAATTTAATATTTCATTCAAGAACAAAACTCATTGATGTTCTTTATCACTTCATCAAAATTTTGCTTGAGGATGAGGTGTAACATTGAAGAAGATTAAAGGAAGTAGGAATCCAGTAGACATGTTGAAAAAAGTGGTAACCATCAACAAACAAACTGAAATTGTGTTGAACTTTAGTTGGCGTGCTAGAGTAACAAAATAGAGAAGGTTGTTGTCTGATCGAGTTATGAATACCAATTAATTGAAATCATTATTCAAGTGTGAGATTGTTAGTCATGCCTTATTCACCAAGCTTACTTCATCACCAAGTAAACTTAGCCACCAAGGTATAAAACTTAGATAGCAAGTTTCCTGGCCATGAAAGTTGATTGGTCATTACTTGGCCATGAAGCAAGAGACTTAAATCACCTATAAATTGAGGTGATGGATGAAGAGTAAATTCATTCAAATTGAGAAGAATAATCACAACATGGAGAGAGTTTCAAGAGAGCTACATATAAATTTTTGGGTAGTGAGGTGATTATTAGTGTTTGCAAACACTTTGAAATTTGTCTTTTTAATAGGAAAGTTATACAACAATTTGGAGAGATAGATAGATTTGGCCAAACTCGGTTATCAATCTTTGTATATTATTATTGTTCATTTATCGTTTTTGAATAATCTAATACGGGGAAATTCAGCTAGGTTTCCTAACGTTGTTAAGTTTCTTTTGTAAAAATTCGTAATTTTAAAGTCCCATTTTACAAATTAAATTGAAGGTTAGTAAGGGGACAAAAAAAATTAGCAATGTTTTGAATGAGGTGTTGTTGTTAATGGTGATAATTTTTGCAAGCTACTAGTTGACATGTTCCTATGGTGGTCGATGACAATGTCACTTGAATTTCAAATGATGATCGAATTAGGAATCAATCATAACAAACTTTGTGGCTGGCAAACAACATTTGTCAGTGTCACACGTAAGCAGATGTTTACAATTTCAACACTCAATCAAACAAATTTAGGAGTATTCTATGACAAAAAGTTCATTTGCTAGCTTTTCGCTGGATTTTGTGTTTTTCACCAAATATATATAGTGTTGGGTCCACGAGCATGATCCTATGAAAAAAAAAAGAAGGTGATTTATAAGATTGCCTTGTTGGTATCTGAGTATTCACATAATTTACAACAACTTGAGAGCATGGAAATGTATAAAAATGATAATTGGTGTTTGCATCTCATTTTTTTAAACTAATCTTATTTAATTTTTTAGTAATGAGCAAATAAAAATATCCCCTTAGCTGAAATATCTCCTATAAGCCTATGATATATGTTGTTGAAGTGATGCTTTGGTAAGAAGTCCTTCCAATTCACTAACTAGACCAACTCAGGAAGTGGATGATCTTTGCTGAATCATTTTCACCAAAGATGTTTCATTGGATTTGGATACAACCGTAGCCTTTGATCCCTTATATATCCATCTACAATACTAGCACTAACTTAATTGTAAGCAACTTTATGATTAGTAGTCACTTTCTAGTATATCTCTTCATAAATATCTACAACTTTTGATCAATTGGCACACATTGCACCATCTACTTGAGTTGCCTCATTACAGTAGTTGTAAGTTTTGGGTAGTATAATATGAGGCACGTAGGTGATGTTAGAAATGAGTAAGTTGGCCTATACAAGACCAAAGATTGATATCGAACAATTTTTATTGCAATCCTTTTTAGTGGTCTAATTGTGAGTCATGTTCTCATTTGTGTTTGAATCACGGCTTTGTTCAATATTTAGTGGGATTATAGGCCATATTCAAATTTAATATCACGTTAGATATTTTTAGAAATTTCCCAATGTGAGTGTTAGTGGGTTAGATTTTAGTGATCAAAGCTTGAGAAACATGACCCAACAAATCGAACTAATGGACATTAGATCTTCTTTAGATCTTTCTTCAACTTGTTGATAATGTAATCATCGAACAAATAAATATTCTTATCAATTCGCATAAAATATTTAGCATGTCAATAGCTATTGGGAAAATCACTTAGAAATTTTTCACACAGCAGGAGCTACAACCACAAAAGAAGTAAAAAGACAAAAATAACTCAAAAATATGGTTTGGTGGTTCACCCCTGCATGCACAATCTCTTTATAAAATATTTATTACTCAACCCATCTCTTATTATAAAAGCTAAACTTATCAAGCTGACAGTTAGCCCTAATCAATCCAGATTTTCCCTCCTTCACCCACATTAACGGCTCCCTCATCTACTAACTACCCAACCATTCTTTCAAATCACCCTCCTTAACTCATTAAATGACATTCTTGCTTTAATACCATGCGATGCACACTGCTCAAGGAAGGCTAGGTGCATAGAAAAACAAAATTTACTAGATACCAAGGTGGCTTTATAGCTGTTGTATGTAAAGTTAATTTTCATATGCAAAAAAACGTGTGCCGATGAGGAAGTCGTTGATTTTGAAAACAAATTTTTTTGCTTCCTCTATATGTTACATTTTATCTCATCCAACACAAGATCACTCTTTGCAGCTTAAACATTTGATTTCTTTTGTAACTCTTCAAAACCATTGGTTTTGAAAACCCAAAATCCTATCATCAACTTTTCTATTCCAAAGATTCTTCTATCAATTTGCATTAAGAATACCCATACCAGATACAATAATTCCTCAAAATCTTGCTATTTTTTTTTTTTTCAAACTAAAAATCTCCTTCTCACACTAAAGGTTTCCCATTCCAATGATTTGAACTTCCCTTTTCATTCCGGTTAGAAAAACATAGTGTGGTACTTCATTCTCTATATCTAATAATCTTTCGACCTCACCATGTTTGTGTTCCTTATTTTCCTCATACTTCTCATTCCTTTCGTATTTTCAATTTTTCTTAATTGATTTGCTCTGCATTCCCTACTTTGAGCTATGCTGATTTCTATTAGTTACAGACTTTATGTTGTTTTGTTAGATATGAAATAATGATTTTTGTGATTTTTGGTTGATGATATTTTTATGGTACTGCAGGCTATTGTTGTTATTGTTGTTGTTGATATTAATGGTGGAACTGAAGTTCCTTTCCGTCTCACTAGAGAGGTATGTTAGGCCACTGCTATCTGTTCCTCTTTATTGATTTTACAAGAATTTTCTTTTTAAAACAATGGTTCTTAAATTTTGTAATTCCAGTTTTTTCAAATTGGGGATCCTTTGATTTTGCGTTTATATTTTGTTTGACATGAACATAGGAGGAAGCTTCATTCAGCAAGGAATCAAAGGAGTACTATCATAACTCTTAATATGTGATTGTTGAGTATTGTGTGAGGGTGAAGTTGAAGTTATACATAGACACATTCTTTGTATTAACACTCGAGAAAACATCAGGATCTTATATTACACATATTTGAAGATGTATTAACTAGGTGCATGTGTTGCACCAAAACTTTAACGAAAATTGCCTCAGCAAAAATTAATACAGCATTTTCATTAAGCTATATGTGCATTAGTTTCACTACATGTTTTACACTTCCTTCAAGTGATCTAACTTGAAATGCATAAAAATATCACCACCACCAGTTGTAACTATACACTATTATCATTAACAAAAACCTTTATTAATGTAATTAACCAACTCTGCAACTAATCTAGTTTAAGCCACCCAACAATTAATATTATTTGTCTTATTGCCTGATATTGCTATTTGTCTCTACAAAAAGCTTGATCAAGATAAACATCCAATTAAATTCTTTCATGTATGGATAAAATCTGCAAGTCTATATGAGAGTATCAAAAACATTCACGGATATTTTGTCTACCACAACCTTGATCATAGTGAACGGTCATTCCAATGATTTTTTTTAGTGTAGGATGGTTGGAAGTGGAATGTTTTTATATTTGAGTGTCTTATTACGAATATAACATAAATATCATACATGTTAATAACAATTTAAAGATCACTGGTTCAAAAATAATAGTCTACATCTACACACATGTCAAAAGTCTAGTAATTTTTAGAGGAGAAAATTGCAAATCATATCGTACAATTTTTCAGGACAAATTTGCAAACCCTCTAAATTTTCAGGGCACAATTGTAATTTTTACATAGATAAAATTGAACTTGTGAGTTACAGATTAGAGATGTTGTGGTGAAGAAAACTCAATATAACTCTATATTTATACTAACACTCTACTTCTTTTTTCTTCCCACTACTCAGACATGAGACTTGGATGAATACCAATTTTACACAACATATGCTCCTTTCACCAAAAGTCTCACATTTCTCTACTTTGTTGTTAGCGTCATCTTCAAAGAGGGAAAGAACATCATCTTGACTAACCACATTTGCAGAAGGAGTACTCTTCAAACTTTCTTTGCTTATCTTTTAGCCTTCGCCAATCCTCCGCAAATTTTAGACTTGTGCAGTGGCATAAGGAGAGGTTCATCCTCCAATCAAACAAAGGAACATCCAACATCAAAGTAGTCGTAACACTAAAAAAAAAACACAACTAAGATGATAACTAACGTCTCATGAATTGAATGACGTAATACAACTTCTTTTATTCCTCCCTTGATTGGAACTTTTGCTCTAATATAGTTGTTGGAAAAATCATCAAGAAATTATTTCACACAAGCAGAAGCATAACCATAAAAGTTTACATGAGAAAATCGCAAACCATCTCAAACAATTTTTCTAAACAAAATTGCAAACCCTTTAATGACAAACAACTATCTGACCCAAAAAGATGTTGCGGCGAAGAAAACTTAATTTAACTTTATATTTATACTATCATTCTACTTCTTTTTTTTATCCTCGCTACTCGATATAAAACTTAGATGAATATCAATTTTACGCAACAATAGTCTCTAGTGAGTAAATCATCCATATTTTCAATTAATTGAACATAAATTGTAAGTATAAGACAATATAGTCCCTTAAATTTGTGAAATAAAAGATTAGTTTCTTCAATTAATCTATTCAAATTTTCTAAATTTGAGTACTACAATTTAGTAACAAAATAAAAGTAAAAGCGAGTCAAATAAAATTGATTTATGATCCAAATAGTATACCAAAAAAATATTTAGACACGGAAACAAATTTTAACTGCTTATAACTTCCTGATCAGTAACGATTTTGAAGTGCTCTTTAACTGCTTGTAACAACTTCTGACCCTATTTGCCCAATATATTTAGAGTTTTGAAACATACTTTATAGTGTAGCCTTTTAAAATAAAAAAATAACACAATGTTTATAAACTAAATAAAATTATTTTAGGCCATGAAATATATAACCTAATTTATCGCATTATAAAAGGTCAAAATTGTACTTCTCAAAATAACATGAAATATATTAAAGGTCGAGAAATAACACAATGTTTATAAACTATTTTTTTTTCTTCTAATAAAGTATGAAATATATTAAAGGTCAAAATTGTATATTATGTAAAACAATGAACTAGGTCGCTTCTCTATCAAAAATGAACTAGGTCGCTCATTTTAAAACGTACGGGTCATATTTTTTTATTTTTTATTTTTTCAAAAAAAAAAAATCCATACCTTATCACATTTGGACCTGAGATTCCCTACTCTAAAAAAAGCACGAAGTTTTAAGTTGTAGTCAATCTCAACCATTTATTTGAAATTGGACGATTCATATTTTAAAATTGATTTTACAAAGTAAAACGTTTTCAACTATCAATTAAAGATCGGACGATCAAGATTTGTTACGGCGTCCTGCTCTGCACCAAATCATGTTCACATTTGAAGTGAGGGTCCATTTAACTTGCACCACTTAGAGTTTTGGTCCAACTTGGACCCCTTAAATGACTTGTTATTACAAGTCTTTTTCCTATAAGATATACCATGCACACTATAATAAGAAAACATAGTAGTAACCCCTTATTCCATACATGACCTGCTAGGCTGCTACTTTCTCTTTATATAAAAAAAACTATTCAATATTTAAAAGTTTAAATTTCAATTAAGTTTAAAGTTCAAATTTATGTGGTCTATATATACTTCGATCGATAGTTAGGTAAAATCTGAGTAAAAATTGTTCTACCCACAAATTGAAATCATATTCTATTAAAAAGTTCATCTTTAGTTTAACTCATTAGTCTTTTTAGTTATATTGTTTGGTTAATGCTAAGCGGCATTTGTTAAGAGATCATATATAATAAAATTTTCTTACAACTTATTTATTCAATTTTTTAAAAGTGAAAAATAATCTTTTCAAAACAATCAAAAATGGATTTGGTATTTATTAATGATAGTGCAATTCAAAGCTAATAGATTAGTCTATAAAGTGATACTTGTTGGACCAAAGTTTTAGTGGTGCAAATTAAAGTGAGCCTTGAAGTGATACTTGTTGTGCAAGCATGAAGGAAAATTGTAGCGCTTTTTATTTTATCGCCTAGTTCTTCTGTCCTTTCATTTCCAAACATATTTTCGAACACAACAAAAGCAAAATCGGAGCATTTTTTCATTAACAATGCGCGCGCGATAGAAAGAAACCCTAACATTCGAACATTCCTGTCCCCCAAATTTTCCTTCCATCCTCAATCCTTCATCGCTGTTATTTTCACCTCAAGCATGGCGAATCAATCTAGCGCCAAATCCTCGAATCCCGCGGAATCGTACATTGGTTGTTCCATAAGCTTGATTTCTAACTGCGACATTCGTTACGAGGGTGTTCTTTATTTCCTTAATGTCCAGGATTCTACCATCGGCTTGAACAACGGTACATTATCTGGTTTCTGTTGCTGGATTTCATAATGTCTGATTGATGATTTGTTACTCATTTTTTATGTTAATGTATTAATTTTATTTTTAATTGTAAGGTTTTATTAGGATGAAGAAGAAATTAATTGATTAGAGCCCTGTCGAGCACCGACACTTTTGATGAAAGGTGTGTCTGATGTCTAACACCGGACACGACACCAACACATGTGTTTATGTTCAATTAATTCATTTTTACAATTATTTTTATCAATTTTGATAATTAAGTGTATGTGCCAGTGTCCTGTCCGGTACCTGTGTTTTTGGCAGTGCTTCATAAACGATTGTGGTTCTTCAATTTGTATGAAATCAAATATTTGAGAATTGAGAACATGTCTTTAGCTAAATTACTTTTCTTATTGATAAATGGTATATGCAAGAGAAATTGAATGCAAGTTGATACAGAGTTTGCAACACTAGCGACTGAGCTTGCTGGTGAAATGTTATGGAATTACTCATAGAGGATTTGCTTAAATTATATTAGTAGTGTTTTTTGAATGCCTAATGCTAATGATGGATGAAAATGAAGATGAAGAATTAATATGTTGACGATGACATGATTTTATACTTTTAGACAGCGTTGTTCAAAAAGTGGCTATAGCGCCATTGCATAGCGGAATTTGAACAAATTGTTATTGTTCCACGATACGCTATTTAGTACAAAATGTTGTACAGTACCAGCTATAGTGACGCTATCACACTGCTGCATAGCCGAATTTGAACAAGCCACTATTTTCTGCGATCCGCAATTGACAACATTGCTGTTAGAAGAATTGGAATGGGGAGTAACTATCATTTCCCTAAGATATCAAAGCACAACATAGTCATATTTACTAGTAATTCTTCCATTTGGATAATCTGACCTTAAACTTAGTTCTAACATTTTTGACTGGTAATTTTTCATTTTGGACAGTCTTCACCTTCTTTTGCAATGTTTAAATGCTAGAATTTGCAACTCTACTTTTATTGTAAACTTGAAAGGATAGAGGTGTGTGCAGATTTCTTTACTTTACGAAGAGTGTGATTTCTTGATCTGATACACTTTACTTACGACCCCACTTCCATTTCTCTTTTTTTCACTCGTGTTGCCTTGGGAAATAAACATATTACAAGTAATGACAACAAGTGCATGTATCATGGCCTCGTGCACAATGAAGATTTGTACATGTCAGCAGGACTTGCAATTGAAAGTAGACTTGTAGGCTATTGATGCTGTCAGTATATTTTTATTTCATAGGCATTAATATAAGTATGCTATGGTATGAGTATCTTCGTGTGACTTGTGTAATTTATTTGTTTGAAATATATATACTTATGTCTTAAATTTAAGGTGTTAGTAATTGTTTAGCGTGGAAGTTCCTTTCTAAGTTGGAGATCCTTGCGGTATGTTATTGCAGTTAGATGCTATGGAACAGAGGGGAGAAGAAAAGATGGTAAACAAGTACCTCCAAGTGACAAGGTTTATGAATGCATTCTTTTCCGAGGAAGTGACATTAAGGTAACCATATTATCATTATTTAACTGATATGCAATGCAATCTATTGTTAATAAGAGAAATAAGCATATGATGAAATATTTCTGATTTATTTCTCAGAAGCATCTCACCCGCGTAGGGGAGTTAATATGGCTTGGCTGATGTTGTTGTAGTGCTGGGATATATCTTAGTTTTGAGGTTTAAAATATTATTATAATATATGAATGATTTCTGATTGAGGCTTTAAAAAAACTTGTTGTCCCTAGTTCATTTATGCAATTTTTCACTAATCATAATCTTTTGCTTAATAGATTGATGTGTATGGTTTTCTTGTTCAGTATTTCTCAAATTCAGGTTCTTGGTGCAACTGATGTATTTTGGGGTCTTTGTTTTTATTATTTTGGGGCCTTTGTTTATATAATTTTCCTTTTACTTCTACAAAACTCTCCGTTTTAGGTTGATCATATTCTTTTTAGTAGGTGATTTGCTTTATAAAACTCTCACCAAAAAGATTGCTTCTGTTTCCTTCTCATCTGTTCTCATGAAACATTCATATACTTGGTTTCAAACAATGGCTTACCTGACATTTTTTGTATTCTTTAGTTCGGAGGTAGGGTAGTTGATGTTTATCAGAAATATGAAGTTATAACGAAGTTTTATCAATGAAAGCCAGCTGTTGAAGACTTAATCGACTGATTGGTCAAATATTTCTTTATAGACTTTTGCTAGATATATAATTTTACCGCTCAACAGATGAGGCTTAAGTCGAAACAGATTGGAGTTTTTCTCTTTCAAGTTTTTCTACACATATAATCTTTAATTTGATGTATCCATCTTAATATTTATATGGAATGTACCTTTGAAAAGTGAGGAATAAAGACATCAAGTCTGAAAATCTAAAATAATAAAGCATAGAGAAATGGACTGCTTTCCATTAAACAGTATTATGAAGTTTTGATTCATTTCGCTTTAAAGAATGTAATCATAGGTGTATATTTATAAGTCGATCACCATTGATGGCAGTGAAGCAGCCATTTGGTGACAAGAAATTGAGCTGTATGCAGGACAAATATGCTTATCTAAGCTGTGCATGTCCTTATACGTTTTTATCATTTCAGGATTTGCAGATCAAGTCCCCTTCCACATCTGGCAGGGCAGAAGAGCAGATAAGTAGTGATCAAGCTATTATGCAGGTTATAATCATACTCAAATTATCTACTTATTAATGAATTTAATGTTTGTTTTAAATCTTTAAATCACACGCCTTTTTTTTTTTGTAGTCACAATATTCTGGGGTGCTAAGTTCTCCGGTCGCCCCAGTGTGCGGGAGAAGTTTGACGGAATCGATTCAAAGGCAAGATAGTCCTGCTAATTCATGCAAAGCCCTTCCTGTTGGGCGGCCTTCTCATCAGTCTGTAACTGAGATGACACCTATGCCTTATTCTGTGTCTGTGACTACTAATGCATCAAACACACCTTCATTTTGTTCACCTCTCCAAAACATAAATTCTGTGGAAGGTCGAATAACTGGAAAGATTTGTCCTTACCCAAGTCCAATTTCTCCTCAATATTCTGTCCATAATCCTGGTTCTTCAATTGTGGGTTCTACTTTAGGTCCCTTTCCAACACCTCAATCTTTGTTAACTTCTGATCGATTTGCACATCCTAGAGAACAGTTATTAGCACAAAATTTGAACCCTAATTGGAAGGATATGGGTTCACTGCCTCTAACTTCCTCTGTACCAATGCCTTCTCCAGCATTTCAATCACCATTGCAGCATCTACCAACCTCTGTGCTCAAGGTTAGTAAATTTACTCATTTGTTCTTTTTGTGGGTGGTGCTGGTGGGGTAAGGTGCGGCAGGATATCGGAGTTCATGATATCAATAACAATGGCTTCTTCTTTGCCTGTTTCTGAAACAAGAATTGCATGCAAATTGTTGTATATTATGTGTTTCTTAATACTGAGTGGAATTTTAAGAATATTTATCAGGAACACTTGGCCTTGCATAGTTTTCGTCCATTTGTAATTTTTTTTTTTTTTTTTAATGAATTGAAGATCTTGCAGGATGTGGCTGGTGCTTTAAGAGATAAGGATATTCTTCTATTAAACCTGCACTTATATGTGACAGAAAATGAAAATCTAATAAAGAGATTGTTAAGATAGTCTGTTTACACCCATTTGGGGTTGGCCTAGTGGTTGGCTTTGAATCTTAGAGTGTGCTCCTCTCAAGGTCTCAGGTTCGATTCCCTCTGGTGCCAATTTCGGTGGGCAAGTCCATACAGAGCTTTAAGCTCTGGCTTAGAACGGGGCCCCCGCAAGTGGGCGGTGGGATTGGTCCCCTTGGATTAGTCGGTCCTTGGATCGGATACCAAGTTTTC
>Ga0099826_10003061_pt1 | contig 11175 bp, 9 predicted proteins | sample Mtrugardesep15_FD_76830 | JGI IMG/M metagenome (GOLD analysis project Ga0099826, IMG submission 76830) | Root nodule microbial communities of legume samples collected from California, USA - M. trunc garden sep15 | ecosystem: Host-associated > Plants > Roots > Nodule | place: USA: California...
AACGGGTACCATCCAGGAGGCCAATATTCCGCAGACACAAGAAAAAATTGACCAATATTTGTCATTTTCAAAACCAAAGCTTAACAAACTTGTACAGGTCAGTCAGTGGTCCTAACATATTGCCATTTTGTTTTTGAAGAATTCCAAGTCATCTTCTCCTTTTTCCTTTGAAATATAAAAGTGAATTTAGACGAAACTTCAGAAATCATTGAATTTTTTGAAAGCATAATCTTGATGTTATGGGATTTGGGCACTTGCTGAAAAATGGGATAAAATTTGAGCAGAGAAATGTGCTCGCCCAAGATTTTTATATGTAGATCAATTCAACTGTCACACTTCCTGAAAACAATAGAAGTAGTTTTCGCTTAGTTTGATGATCTTTTTTCAAATCGAACTCTTGTTCCCATCTAGGAATGTAAATCATATGAGAGAAAGTCAGATATCTTCTACTGTTTAAAAAATGATGGTCCAGTTTAGATAATTTAACATGTGTGAAAATGACTTGTAGTTGTAGAAGTATTAATGTGGGTACACCAAATAAAGGATGGTCCAATTATTACACTATGGCCTTTAATCCATGCATCTAGCATACAGGGAAAAGGCTTTGCTGCTGCTGTTTGCCAATAAATTTACCCAATTTCTTAATTTTCATTCAGTCCAGTTATTTTGCCAATTCAACAAAATCTCACGGCACTTTATTTTCTCTATTAAGAACAACAAATTTAAATTGAACTTTGACTTTTAATTGTCAACTGATTGATCTTAATTCTGAGCTCTATGTTTGACTGTAATTGTTGCTAAGGTGTAGATTTATATATTTCAAATGTCTGAGCTGTATTTAGCCGTTAGAGATTTATCTTAGCTTCTGAATCTACATTTACGTTTGGGACATTGGTCACCGTTTGATTGGTGTGAAGCTATGACTATTTGTTGCCTTTCCATCATTTCCTATAATAACTCTCCTCTTTTTTGTTGCAGGCATATGTGGAAAAGGTTCAGAAGGGTTAGTGCAATTATAGAAATTTGGCCGCCAAGTTTACTCACTCGCTATTTATTCTCTTCAATGTGTACTCTTCCTATTACCTCTGGAGTTGTTTTGCCCTTTGTTTGCGTATCTTGTTCCTTTTCTTTGCATCTCTTGCGTCCGGTTAAGAGCTTTCTTTTTTGGCTTTAGTTTTTCTTCATTGTTATGGGATAAAATGTTGGTTATCTGTATTCTGTACCATTAGTTTGTAACCTAAATGTTAGGCAAATGCGGTGGGTTTTTCTTTTCAAATCAGTTTTTACAGTAATAGTAGTAGACAGCCGTTTTTTTCTTTTCTGAAACAGACATGGATGAAACCAAAAGATCATGAGGCTTTTAAATTGGATTGGATGCTGATTCTTTCAAGCTGTTGGGTGGTCCTCAAACGGAAAGTCTCATTTGTCAATAGTCTGGTTGTGTGGCAGTCTTTCTATCTAGTATTTATGACCATACACATTTTGCATTCTGAATTTGTTAGAATAAATCTTGGAGCAGAAGAGTATTCTTACGGTCCTTATAAAGATGTAGCGGCGAAAATCATACAACTATGTGTACGTGTTGTGATGTGAGAAATTGTAGGTTTTAAGCTGCGCCCAAACATATAAAATATCCTGAAGCATTTTAACATGAGCAGTATCTGTGATAGTATTTTTACCTTTTTAATTAATCCAATATATTACCTCTCCATAAATTTGTCCAATTGGTATATTACTTGAACATAACGTGCTACAATAGAACCAACAATTGAGTTTTGTTAACAGTTAAAAATAAGCATTAGGAAAGGAATATTCTCGGGAAAAACAACCATAGGGATAATAGAGTAGATTTAGTTTTGTATTTAATTTGGCATAATCATGGTGAGCCACCATGATTTTACAAAAGCCATACAATGTAGCTTTTTGAAAAACACCGTAGCTCCGTGTGATTACAATAAATCCTTCATGATACCAAATATGCATTTTGGATTGATGATATTGGAATGGAATAATACGACATTCAATTGTTTGGATATAAATAAGTAGGATTTAAGGTGTGGTTATAAGGAGGTTGATGGTTTTATCTCTATCTACAACGTTAACGCCTAAATATATATTAACATTATCCATTTCTAAAAAGAAATTAGCAACCTTAAAATACCTTGCAATATGAAGAAGTTTTGGAAACATGTATTTTAAAGGTGTAGTGCCCAACCAAACATGCAACCAAAATATATATTTGACTGTGGTCACAGTTGTAGAAATTGGAAGAAAGACGTAGTAGTATCCAAACAAAAGGGAATCATGAAGTTGTAGTATATGTGTGTCAAATTTGTTGTCAAACTAGAAAGTTAGTTGACTTATTTGCTGATAGCTCTTAATTATGATTCTCTTTTTCACATGATTGCACCGAAGAAGGAACTTCGTCTCTCAACAATGAGTTCCTTAACTACCCTAAGCGTTAAGTACAATGTTTTTTTTTTTTGTTGGGATATTTAAGCTACTCAACTAAAAAATGCATAAAGTAAAAGATAAAAACAAAAAGGTAAATGTGTAAATAACTTGATTTGATTGATTGTGTGTGCAATGAAATGTACAAGTTCAGTATTTATAGACAAACATTAGTTGTATAGGCTGAAACCACATAGTCTACAAAGATTAAACTTGCTTGGCTATTTGCACGAGTAGTGCGTAAGTATCCCCACGTTCGGTTAGCAGTCTTTCACCCGACGGTGTGCAACCTCCAACAAAACGTGCCTCCCTGCTCATTGCTGCTTTTAGTTAGCGACGCAATAAACACGAATCACAAGTTAAATGTCTCATTGTCTAGTTCCACTGAGCTTTTATCAAGTCTAATGTCTTGAAGACATTCATACCCGTTAGTAGACACGAGAAACGAATCAACCGACCCTTGTTCTTTCATAGTGTGCGCTTAAATATATTATCTCCCGATTTTTGCTAACATGATAATTATTTTTAGGTATAAACAAGACAAAATATGATACAGTTATCTTGTCTCGTCGTTTACCCTGCACTGCACATCAAACATGTCCTTAAACTATACAATCTTTAATATTTTTTCTCAAATACACCTTTAATTATTTTCAATAATATAATATCTTACTTAAAATTTAACTAACTAATATCATGTTTCTACCTTCCCTGCCGGCTATTAATAGAGTCTCCTTTTTATTCTGTTGAAATTTAATTAATTAAAATCAAACTATCAGGGAATCTCTATCCGCATATACAATGCTCAATACAATTGCCATGAAATTCCTGCGAGAGAATGGTCTGCCATTATTGGTTAAGGTCTATGAATATGATGCATAAATAAGATAAGTCTTCATGTACAAAGTTGTTTCATTATGGATGAATAAGCCTTATCATTAGATTAAATATGATAAGATTTATTGATCTAAATTAAGATTACAGGGGTAAATTAACATAAAGAATGATAATTAATAAACTTCCTGGATTAATTTATCAAAAAACGATGTAAATAAACAGTTTTTTCTTTACGGAATCAAATAAACAAACTTGAGATGAGAAAAGGGAAAAGAATATTTTTTGCAGAATTAAATACATAAACTTCGACAAAAACATGTTAAAATAAAGTAACATACTTCAATTTAAGCTATCAATACCAATAAAATGGAGGAAGAACCCATAGTGCAGGTGGCATCCGTGTGAACCAATGTTGATAAGAGCAATGTTGACCAAAGGTTCTATCTTTTACGTTATAGATTTTCATATCAAATGGTCCATTAGGGTAAGGAAGTGGCACGTCGTCGTAAAAGTTATCAATATAATAGATTGAATCCTTTTGTAGATAATTAGAAAAATATGAAGCCGATAAAGATAAGGAATCACTATCACCTAAGAATAAAACATTGTCTCCCAAACTATCAAGTTTTAACATTTGTATAAGTTTACCACTTTGAAGATCCAATTCTAACTTATACACTTCAAATCTTTTAGTACCCACTACTATGGATGATTCTATCATCATCGCCATCAACAAGATCGGGATAACCAATAAATTTTTTCACAAGCCATAACTCACCCTCCAACGATTTCACAAGATAAGTCTGATGCGCATAAACAGTCCCCCGAAAAGAAACAACATTAGGAATTACCTTCTCATCTTTGGAGTAACACACGTCGAAAGTGACAATGTTATCCCATCGTCCCACAACATAGACAAGACCTTTATAGAATATAACATCAGTGAAACAATAATAGTTGTAATCAATATAAGTCCAACATTTTTGTCCGGCTTTTATGAAAGCAAGACATTTACGCATGCTATATATTGCTACAACAACATAATCATGTGGCCTAATTGTAGGATTCGTTGATAAAATAACCTTATCCACATTACATTCACAATTTTCCCTTCTACTATCAATATCCAACATGTAGATAGGTGGTAGAGGGATGGAAACTAATTTTTTGAAAGGATTTAATAGGGTTATAATTGTAGTAGCTTTGGAGTTCTCGACCTTTGCTAACCAACCATGACTGGAGCCACAAAACCTCTTGTTATGAGGCACTTGTAGTTGGAAGTGGTAAATTGTGTCGGTTGAAATCCCATATAAAATTTGGATTTGGAATTTAAATATTAATAAGATGGTTTTCCTTTAAAAAATAAAAATAAAAATAAAAAATATTAATAAGATGGTTTTTTTAATTTTATTTTTTTATCAAATATATAGTGATATATTCAAGTAATTTGATATATTAAAAAAATAAAAGATTTGATAATAAGTTTTGTGTAATATACACTTATGAAATAGTCCCAACAATGAATTGGTGGTAGTAGGAATTGAAGGATTCACAAGGTGTCAAAACAGCTTATGCATTCTGATAATTCCTTCGACTTATTGCTCCCATGAGCGAAAGTTGTTCTCATTGTTTGATTCTTGAAGATGTTCTTCAACAGAGAACGATCTGGTGTGAGAGTTTTGCTCTAATTCGGTTGCGATTTCAGAAACAGAAACTCGTGATACTATATTAGAAAATGAGAAATGAAGTAAGAGTTGCAGAGAGCATTGGTGAAGATGAGAGTTAAAACTGTAATTGTAAATTATGAAAGTTGGTTACAATAGGATCATGTAAAGTTAGTTACATGTTTGGCTATGCGCTGGTCTATGCAATCATGCTACAATATCTCTAATAAAGTCTAACCAAGACCTTGTCTATGTAAAGTGAGACTAAATTAACTCGAAGCATTAGCAATATAGTAAAATTGTATGATGTACAATGACAGTTCTTGAACAAATTATTATTTGGGTACAGTAATCTGAAACAATCATTGATCCTTTTTCTTATTTTCTTTACCTAACTACGACCTACATGCACACTCATCAATGATCACCATATAATTCACACACTTTTCATTAGTGGGAGATAAATTATTAGCACAATTCTGGTCTACTTTTTTCCTGCACTAAGTGGGGCAGTGCAATGCTAAACACAACCAAATTAACTTGCCTTCATACTTCAAAATTTGTACACCTCTCAAATACTTTTTCACCCCTTGTAAAAAGGTGTAAATTAAAATGTGAGGGTAGTGTTAAAATTTAAAGGCATGAAGTTATTGATTTCCTATATAATTTGGCAAGACTGATTTTACTTTTAAGTAAAAATTGGAAGTGTAAAAACATAATTATAAATCGTTGAGATATCAATTCCTTTAGTACCCCGGTAACAACAATATTAATAAAATTAAATTGGCAAGAATCTGGTAACATAAAAATATATAGTAGAAAAAAATACAAAATAGAATATGGTTTTTGCATTGAGTGAAAAGTAATAAGAAAATGCATGCACCTACATATTGATGAGATTATCAATAATCCCCATAGCTACATCACATATATGTTTCAAACCATTTTCTCTAGTAGCAAGTTCATGTGGGTAAACCAAATCAGGAACCCTTTTGAATGCATTGTGACAAGCATTTGGATAGTCTTTGGCTGCAGTAATGTGTATGTAAGCATAATCATATTCTTCATTAGCCAAATCTTGTACTGAAGCTTGGAGGGAATCACCAGCATAGTTGTACTTATCTGCACACTCTTCGAGGACCTTTTTCAAGGTAGTGTTGTTGGTTGGAGTAAGAGATTTAGAAGACAAATATGAAGAAGTGGAAGTAGCATTTGTCATTCCAATCCCAACCATGATCACAGCTAGGCCCTTTGTGTCTGCGTTTGGACTGCTAGGATTGGATTTGAGAGAAGAGAAGCATAGATTGTAGTATTTGGTGTTCTTGCAAGTGCTTTTGATCAAAGTGGCATCTCCATTCACAAATGCATAGTGTGCTAGGAAGAGGATGAGAAATAGTGAGAAGTGGATCTTAGAAGCCATTATAGAGATGAATTTTTTGAAGAGATTTATTAGGGGAAAGTTCAAAATGTATAGAAAATTGAGGCAATAAAGTCAAAAAGCAGAGTTATACGATTCCTTTTCTTTTTTTCTTCCGATCTTTTTGTTTTTTTATATCTATGCTATTGATATTTGACGTTAGATATCCACCGGCTTTGCTGATGGTTTATCTTATCGGAAAATTAGCTTTTGTTGACCACCTTTAGTATTATCTCGACTTTCAATCATATATTCTTTTATCAATAAGATTCGAATCCAAAATTTTGCTTAAGGATCTCGGCCTAGTTCCACTCGAACCATAATAAAGTTGATTATTCGTATCTTATTTAGGTCTGCCTTGTCGTGTTGTGACACATGAATAAGAAGTATTAAACATTGTGCCTTAGTGTATAAGCTTCTGATGGGACCTAAATTCTTGTACTACTATATTATTATTAACTATGTGGGAAAAGTAGAGTGTTTTGATCAAGCCTCACGTGATAAACTTTGTTCATGAAAGAATCTCTACTACTATTACTAGGTCAATAGGACATATTTTTGGCTCTAGTTTGTCCTTAGTTCAGAGTATGTTTAACGATATGGTTTTCTGGGGAACTACCCTGAATTATGAAAAATTGAGTTGTTTTTTCTTGTTGGATTTATTACTCTGAATGATTCAGGGCTTTATTTGGAAGGTAGCAAGTCATCTACTCATAAGGCTTTGGTTGTCTACTAGCATAAAAAAACGTCTTAGAGGTCACGGGTCATAAACCAACAAGAATCTTGACCCTCGAATCCTATATCTATCATGTTCTGGAACATGACTGCTTTGACAAAGGGAAAAGACAGCAATACTTGGATAGTGCATAGGCAATAGGAGAAGCATTCATTAGCCTCCCATTATTGGGTCCTTCTAGATCTTATAGGCTTCAAAAGTTACCCAACTTTTATGTTCGGTCTATTTTTGTAGTTGCACAACGCAAAAGATTTACTGCAGCAAGTTTCGAACTCAGGTACCTATAATAGATTCAGCTTTAATTAAAGCACACTAACCACTTGAGTCAAACCACTTCGTTGGAGTGTTGATTTAGTAGAGTTGAATTCTTCAATTTAGCAATATTACCATTGAAAGCAGTAATCAACTTATAGTTAACAATACATTAAAAGATACTTATAATTAACAAGTGATTTGATGGCATAATCTGTACCAAGGACAAGCCCATGAGTTTCGTACAAGGTACAATAATTTCTATACCAAATTTAAAATAAAAGTATTGATGAATTAATGAGTATTATGTATTGCTAGAAAATAAACAAAATTAAGCTGGGCTTGGATGTGATCACTTGAGAAGTCTAACAGTTGAATAGGATTACTTAAGAAGTGAATGAGAGACTAATTGCTGTGCAGAGATGGTGATGAAGCACGTAAAGAAAAGAAGTCTAATAATATGTATTCTTTACACTTTAATTTATCATTAAAGATTACACTCACAAAATTACAACAACATAGATACATTTGAAGTCAATTGACAAATTAGCAATTGCCTCAACATATCCCTCAAAATATGGGAAGTAACTAGCAAGTAATGCATTTCACTCACTAAACAGCTCAGACTAGAAGTCCCAGTGCACTATCTGTAGCAAAAAAGGCCTTTTTCACAAAATTGAATCACCTTTAGCTATAGATTGTTCGAGATAAGATTAAATTTCATTGGGATAATATTGACTCCAAGTTGAGATTCCAGCTGATAAAGAACTAGGTAAGGGAAGGAAAACATCCGGATAGAGCAGCTTACCAACTAAGAGAGCAGGATACAAATTTACAATATTAGATCAGAGGAGAAACCAACTGGGTAAGTGGAACTAGTTTTGATCCATTCTTCATAAAGGAGGCATTGTCGCTATTTCTGTTACATAACGGACATATGATTTGTAATTCTTTTCCCCAGTAGATAACTCCTGTCCATGGTAATTAAAGTTAAATAACTTATGTTCCAGTTATCACCTCATTTCATTACTCACCACAGGCACAACAAAAACTAGTGAAGTTAGAATACAAACCTGCAGGTCAACTACAAGTTCCCCTCAGAGGAAATGACTTGCCATCAAAAGTTGTGGCTTTTCTTTCTCTTCTTCAATCTCCCTCAAAGCTTCATCTCTAATATCTTGAACCTTTTTATCCCAGACATCATCTACTAGTTTCCATGTTTCATCATTAACAATTTGCGCCTGCAGTGAAAAGAAGTTAAAGAAAAAAAATGAATATAGATCGATTGCAAGACAAATTGATGAAACAAGGTTTTGGTAAAAAAAAACCTGTGTAGGGCGTGGTGCACCAAAGGTTGAAAACCCAACATTGCCCGGTGCAAATGTAACCCTTCCAGGAAGACTACTCCCGTAGATTCCCCACCGTCCAGCATAAATCAGTGCTCCATATTCATCAAGTGGACTCACAGAAGGCTAAAAAGGGTCCAAAAAATATTGATAATGTTAACAAATAAGTGAATAACCGTTTATTCAACCAAGGGTGATGATAAATATTTTCAATAAAAAAATTACAGCAGGTACAGCTTGCCCTACTGATTCTGAGTTTGTAACCTTAAATGAATCCAATAAATGACAAACAATGTCAAAGGCACACTGACAAAATAGGACAACATCCTCCACTTTAGTTTGAGATCTACCTGAGCTACACGGGGAGCACTTTTATAAATGTTCCAAATCTCCTCAGCTTTGATTTTCCCCTTTTCAAGCAAAATATCTGCATAACAAGTACGCATGTAGGAATGTTACTGTCAAAAAAGTATTGATAACAGTTAACGTATTTTAGTATTCTATAGTAAAACTTAATTCCTAGCAACATGTCTTAACTATCATGAACTAATCTAAAAAACTTCCAGAAGAAATTGTTCATTTGCTATGTAAATCACAGTAGAACCAGACCTGTGATTGTCTCAACCGCCGAATGGTATTCTTTTAGCACAGATGAACACTTCTCTGTACCATAACGCAGATACTCATCCCGGAGTGCTTCAAGCTTCACTGCAAGCTGTACAAAACATTTGAACATGAGTTCTGACTTGTTTATACTCATAGAATACTTCACTCATGGGAAATAGTATGTATTCAAAAACACAAGCGGTTAGACTCAAATCCTACACACGTACGTTAGGCACAAGATCGCCATTGTTTCTGTAATATGCTTTCCCAAATGCAGTCATTCCAGTCCGCAGAATCAAAAACTCTGCAAGCCTTGAAGCTTCTGTTGTTGCATTTGCAGACATCCAAGACAAGTTGTCGATCCCGAACATCTCCTCCTCAATTACTCTTGCTACAAAACAAATTTAAATAAGCTTAATAACCAAAGTTCCAATCCCAGTTAATATCTTTGGGGCTATCTACATTCTAAGCAGAAAGCTCTGTCTACTTTTGTTCAACATACAAATTAGCTTTTGAGCTTACATTAAAGAACCTTCTCTTTGTTGGTTTTCATAACAAAAACAGTGTTTTAAAACCTGGACTGATGATTGACTCGGCCAAGGCACTGGGTTGCTGGTCGGACCAGTGGGCCACTGGTCGGACAGCATTATTATTAGTCTGTTCTATATAAAAAAAAATCATGACTTTATATTTCATAACTATAAAAATAAAAATATTTCTATAAAAATATCAATAAAAAGTCATACGTAAAAAAAAATTAACAAGAAATATAAAATTAACAGTATATGATCAATACATTCCTCAAAAAGTAAAGCAATGTTTTTATCAATATACTATAGATAAAAATAAAGAAAGAAAAAAATAGTTTATTTTACATTTAAAAAAAAAAGGTTGATAGTTAGGAAACAAAAAAGAAAAAGAAAAGGTTGCGTGAGCTTTTTTTTAAAAAGGGAAACAAACTTCGTTAAGAAAAAGAGGGGAAAAATATATAGATATTAGTTTATTAATTTGGTATTTCGTGTTTCTTAATGAAAGTATTAAATATATATAACTTTTTTTTTACGTTTTTAAATATATGTGCAACTTAGATGCATTGTTTACAATCAAGTGATCTTGGTTGAGTGGTAAGAGTGAGAAATGGATAGGTTTTGGTCCCAAGTTCAATTTGCTCTCTAGGCAAAATTTGGTATTTTTTGTGAAATTTCTTTCAAGCATCAAACTGGTCGATCTGATACGGGTTAAAGCAGTTCACTAGTTGGACCGTTGACCCGTCCGGGTCACTCCAGGTTTCGCCAGGTTGATTGCATATCCAGTCCTATAATCAAACCGAACCGCACACCCTTCCGGTTTCTGGTCGGACCGGTTCGACCGGGCGGACTGGGTTATAAAACACTGACAAAAACAATTCATCTAACGTTGGAAATTCACATTGTTGAACACTACTGCCAGGATCCTAATTCCTCAACAAGAGTGATCATCAAAACAATAATCAAGTATGGGGGTTCAAATTTAAGAAGATGCAAATCGGGTGCTATTGGATAGCTTCCAAGATTCACAGAACAAAAGGCAAAGGGACGTGCCAAAAAAAAATTATAACAATGAAAGCTCAAAATAATCGTTATATTATCGTTTCGTCATTTATTCTACTGTAAATAAAACATATGATGTTTTGAAAATATAATATCTAAAAGATGAAAAATTAATAAAGTTCATAATTCAGAGAAGAATTACCAAAATGACCTAAAAAGCAAGCAACTTACGAGCACAAGAACGCACTATAGAGTTTATGTAATCTGATTTCCTAGCAAAAACCTTTCCAGAACTTTCATTATAACACATATTTGGCTGGCTTTGAATAGAACTTAT
>Ga0099826_10003062_pt1 | contig 11174 bp, 5 predicted proteins | sample Mtrugardesep15_FD_76830 | JGI IMG/M metagenome (GOLD analysis project Ga0099826, IMG submission 76830) | Root nodule microbial communities of legume samples collected from California, USA - M. trunc garden sep15 | ecosystem: Host-associated > Plants > Roots > Nodule | place: USA: California...
CTTCCTTCTCAATGACCGAGAACAAGTTGGGTATAGGTATGTGTATCCGTAACGAAGAGGGGAGATTTATACGCGCAAAAACAATGTTGTTTTCCCCGGTTTGCTCGGTAGATGTTGGTGAAGCTTTGGGACTGTTTTATGCTATTCGATGGGTTCATGAGCTAAGACTTCAAAATGTTGATTTTGAGGTTGATTCGAAACGTGTAGCATATTATTTTAACCGAAGCAACAAATATCACTGAGTATGGAAATATTATGGATAGTAATATTCATTATTGCCTTTCCAATTTAGAAAACTCTCATGTTGAGTTTATTAGGAGGCAAGCGAATGCGGTTGCCCATGAATTAGCAAAGGCATCCACTTCCTTGACTAGCTTCTGTATATTTGATGATATACCGACATGTATCCATGACTTTATTTTTAATAAAATGTTATAAGTTTATTGCTCTCAAAAAAAAAAAAAAATTGAATCTCACGTGTGTACATCACTTATTAATATTTTTCTAATAGTAGTACGTAATAAACACTCAATCCCTTCAACCCATCACCTCACACAAATATCTTATACAAGATTTATTAATCATCTATCAATAACTTTATATTATTAGATTTCAATATTCTAATATTGAAAAAATGCAAGTCCCACTTAAAATTGGAGGTCTTTATTGAGATATCATAGCATCTACAATGAAGACACCCATTTTTAGGTACTTAAATGAATCTCACATGTATACATCACTCATTTATAATTTTTAAATAGTAATCCCTCCAACCCAACATCTGACACAAATTTCTTAATTGATACCCACTAAACACTATCAATAATTTTATATCATTATATTTTAATTTTTTAATATTAAAAAAAAGTATTCCACTTAAGAATGAGGCGCATATTTGAGACCTCAAACCTTGTAAAAGAAAAAACTTAGGTACAATTACTTAGGTGTTTTTGGTATGATTCTTTAGTAAATTTTCTTATATCCAACAAATTTGTACTTTTAATGAAGAATCATACAAAAAATAGCTAAAGAATTGATGTAAACCCAAAATGATTTATGTTGGGGTGGAGTAGCAAGTTTTAAAATGTGAGACACCCCATTGAATTGAATTGAGTTAATACCAGCCAAGTAACGCGAAACCCAAGAATGGTTACACTCCAGATCTACCATTTCCGCACTGTTGAAGTAGAAGAAGAAGAAGCTGTTGTGGATAATTCAACTTCAACATGCATGCATTACTGTCGTTTTTTTGGTACTCTCTCATCTCAAATCACTAATGTTTTATTCTTTACATAACATGCACGTTTCTTTTCTGATACAAATTGGTTTTCATAAGGCAGTGATGTTGTTATCAGCTTTTATAGATCAAACAATAGATTCAAGTAAGAACCTTAGTGGCATTGGCTTGGTGTTTTTAGTATCTGTTTGAAAAAAAATACCATTTTTGTGGTTTATTCAACAGATATTGCTAATGCAGCCATGTTAATTGATGCTATTTTCTTCACCCTTATTGTTTGGGAAAAAAAAGTTGAATCTGAGCCTTCCTTTCAAATCCTAAAGTTAGGGTTTTTTAACTCATTCATCGTTAGTTTAAGTATGAGGCTCCACATTCACAGATATAAGGTTGTTTTGAGAGTTGTTGCCTCTCTGTGTTATTGTGGTTGCCGATGATTCGTCTCCGAGAAATTTGTTAACACCTCTCAACACACATATACTCCCTCCTTCCTTCAATATTATCTTCTTATTCTTCTTCTTCTTCTTCTTCTTCTTTCATAGCATGGGAAATGTTTGTTAACTTCTTCTTTTTCTTCTTCTTCTTCTTTTGGTAACAAGGCAACGATGATGTTTTCTGCAATTGTATCAGACATTGGGTGAAAAGTTTATTCATGGCGAGGCGATTTTGTGTCTGTGTCAAGTTACGCTTTGCACAGATGCTTGCGCAGCCTTTGGGAAACTCTTCTCTCTTCTGTCTGACAAAAGGCGAATCTGAGCCTTCTTTTTGTGATGAGAAATGATATTTGTACTTATCATTTTTGAAAACGGCTCTTTTCCCATATGAAATTGCTCACTCCTTTTTTCTTCTTCTTATTCTTCTCAAGGCTGTGATGATGATATTTTCAGCAATTGAATCAGACATTGGGCGAAGAGATGTTTCATGGCGAGGCGATTCTGTGTCTGAGTGAAGTTACAGTTATTGTACTTTGCACAGATGCTGTTTTTGACGCAGCCCTTGGGAACATCTTCACTCTTCTGTCTGAGAAAAGGCGAATCTGAGCCTTCTTTTATTCATCCTAATCTCAAATTGTGTTTGGGATCCCACTTTTTGTTCCCCCTTTTTCCAGTTTGGTTTAATTTTTGTTTGTTTTCCATTGAGTCAAATTTAATGATGAAAGTATTTGAATAGAGAGACACATTTCTTGCCAAACTAATTTTTTAATGCAAACCATAAAATTGTTTATCCTTCTGAGTGATTGTTTGACGCTCGCTTGTTAATATGGGGACAAGAAAATTCTTAGGATTTACAAGGCATGACAACGCAGTTGGGCGCTCCATCTTATATATGAATGGGCATGATGACATTGTCTGGCTGCTATTACGGTGGCAGCAGGGAAGAGATCATTGAAATAGCAAAGACTTTCTAATTAGTTCAGAGGTATTTTTAACATGCTTTGTGTGTTTTATATATTATGTGATTTGCAAATTTCTTCGGTGATACATTATTGTTGTACTTGGTTGCTTGAGCAGGCACGGGTGCACGTTCATGTAATTGGGGGCACAATAATGGTTGATTACACTCCAGATCTACCATTTCCCCATTGTTGTTTTGCGACAGTGAAACGTTGAAGGAGAACAATAAGCTGTGGTGGATGATTCAACTCCAACATTCATGCATTACTCTCGCTTTCATACAAAAAGGTGAATCTAACCCCAAGTCACAAATATTTTATACAAGAACCTCTTTAGTGATATGCACATTCCTTTTCTGATATGATTTATTTCAAAAAAATGGTTTTCATGATAGATAACAGTAGACAATGAGGCAGTGATGTTGTTTTCAGCTTTTACAGATCACATAATAGGTTGAAGAAAGAACCTTCATAGTAGTATTGGCAAGGTGTTTTGGTATCTGTTTGAAAATATCATTTTTTGTGGTTTATTCTACAGATATTGTTAATGCAGCCATGTTGATTGATGCTTTTTTCTTCAGCCTATTGTTTGAGAAAAAAAGGTGAATCTGAGCCTTACACACTCATTTGTCATTAGTTTAAGTATGAGGCTCCACACTCAGAGAGTTAAGGTTGTTTTGAGAGCTGTTGCCCCTCTGTGTTGTCATGGTAGCCAATGATTCGTCTCGGTGAAATTTATAAACAGCTCTCAACACATTTATACTATTACTCCCTCTGTTCCTCAGCATAATCTTCTTTTTCTTGTTCTTGTTCTTCTTTGATAACATGGGAAATGTTTGTTTACTTCTTTTTCTTCTTCTTCTTCTTCTGGTTTTGTAACAAGGCGGTGATGATGTTTTCAATAATTGAATCAGACATTGAGTGAAGAGATGTTTCACGGTGAGGTTGTTTTGTGTCTGTGTGAAGTAACACTTTGCACAAATGTTTGTCGCAACCTTTGGGAAACTCTTCTCTCTTCTGTCTGACAAAAGGCGAATCTGAGCCTTCATTTGTTCAACCCCATCTCAATTTGTGTTTGGGAATAGATATGATATTTGTACAACCATTTTGGGAAATTGCTTTTCTGACTTCTTTCATGCTTACATGCCCCTGTTTTAAACGATCAGAAGAAAACTTCCGATGCCATGACAAGGCTCCTCTTCTTCTTCGTTTTGTTAACAAGGCAATGTTTGTTCACTTCTTTCTTCTTCTTCTTCTTCTCAAGGCTGTGACGATATTTTCAGCAATTGAATCAGACAATGGGTGAAGACATGTTTCATGGCGAGGCGATTTTCTGTCTGTGTGAAGTTACAGTTATTGTACTTTGCACAGATGCTGTTTTTGACGCAGCCTTAGGAACCTCTTCACTCTTCTGTCTGAGAAAAGGCGAATCTGAGCCTTCTTTTATTCATCCCAATCTCAAGTTGTGTTTGGGGTCCCTTTTTTGTTCCCTTTTGTTCAGCTTGGTTTAATTTTTGTTTGTTTTCCACCGAGTCAAATTTAATGATCAAAGCATTCGAATAGTGAGACACATTTCTCGCCAAACTAATTTTTTAATGCAAACCATAAAATTGTTTATCTTTCTGAGTGATTGTTTGACCCTTGTGAATATGGGGCCCAGAAAATTCTTAGGATTTACAAGGCATGACAACGTTGCTGGGCGGTACATCTTATTTATGAATGGGCATGATGACATTGTCTTGCTGCTATTACGGTTGCAGCAAGGAAGAGATCATTGAATAACGAAGACTTTCAACTTAGCGAAACAAATTGTACTATACTTATGCACCCCTTCTATCTGCAAACCTCTGTATGTACCATTCCTTATTCCTAATGTTGCACCCATGATAGCATTTGTGTTTCCCTAGACCAACATAATTTTCTTTACAACAGTTTTTTTACAGAGTACTTTGTTGTTTTCATTTGAAGTCTCTTTGGAATCATGCCACACCTTTTCTAATTAGTTCGGAGGTTTTTTTAATGTGCTTCGTGTTTTTTATATATTATGTGACTTGCACATTTCTTCGGTGATACAGTATTGTTGTACTTAGTTGCTTGGTAGCAGGTACGGATGCACATTCATGTAATTGGGGGCACTTGCCCCCGCTTACTCTTTTTTTAAAAAAAAAAATTTAAGTAATTTTTTTTTTACCATTAAAAACAAGTATTGCCCCCTTAAAATTTTAAATAATTTTATTTGTGAAGAAACAAATATGCAATTGTATAAGAGATAATATTATCAAATAATTGTTTGTTGACATACATTGAAAAACATATCCGATAGTGCTGAAAATGATAAAATAAACAATAATTTCAAAATATAAAGTTAGTAGAGAAATATATTTCGTAAATATTTAGGTATCTTCAACTTTTTGGATATAAAATGACATAATTTTTGTTCTCTCCGATTTTTTTAGTGATAACAATATCAATGCAACATTTATTATTTTTTCCCACTATTATACCCTTATTTATTGTATTTCATATAATTTAACTATTCCACTAACTACAATTAATAAAGGTATTTTATTAAATGATATTAATTTTACCTTTGAAATCAACACAATTAATCATTTCCTTAAAAATCGTCCACAAACCTTAAACGACTATTATTTTAAGACGGAGGGAGTCAATTTTTTTTGCCCCCGCTAGTCAATATTTCTGGATCCGTCCCTCCTTGGTAGAGGCTACAAGCTGGCAATAATGTTGCTTTCAGTTTTTAGATCAAACAACGGGTTGAAGAGCTAGTACTGGCAAGGTGTTACGGAATCTGTTTGAAAATACCATTGTGGTTCACTCTACAAATACCGATAACGCAGCCATAACGAGACTCTTCTCTTCTGCCTGTTGTTTGAGGAAAAGGTGAATCTGAGCCTTCCTTTGAAACTGAAACTAGGGTTTACAATCATTAGTTGTTAGTTTAACTATGCGGCTTCATCCTCAGTGAGATAGGTGGCCTTGAGAGCTGCCGCTCCTCTGAGTTGATGTGCAAGCCGATGATTCTTCCCATGGAAATTGGCAAACAGCTCTGCACACACACATACATGCATGCATACATATACTTCCTCTTCTGTTGCAAATATATAGTTCTTTTCCTTCATTCTCGTAGATGACAGGGCAGTGACGATGATTTCAGCAATTGAATCAGACAATGTGTATAGAGTTGTTTCCTGGCGAGGTGACTCTGTATGTGTGAAATTACCCTTGTGGTCCTTTGCACAGATTTTGTTGATGCAGCCTTTGTGAACCTTTTCTGTTTTGTGTCTGAGAAAAGGCGAATCTGAGCCTCCTTTTGTTCAACCATAAATTATGTTGTGGGATCTTTTCCCCTCTTTCTATCTTTCATCTGTTTTGTTGAATTGCTCTTGTTTCCCACAGTCAAATTATTGTTGGAAGCATAGCACTATGAGAAACATCACCATTTTCTATGAAATAGATATCTACACTACTTGATTTCATGTGAAGTGATGTCCTAAATTAACTTCTATGAATATAGTTTAATAGACTGTGAGTATTGTTTCATTCTTGAAATTTATTTAGATATGCTTGCCCATGGTGGAAAGAGAAAGACTCTGCGTCCACACCATTCCTTATTCTGCACTATGATAGCATCCGTGTTAAACTCGACCCACATCATGAATTTGTGCGCAACAGATTTTTACACACTACTTGTTTTCATTTGAAGTGATGTCCAAAACGAGTTTCTCTGATTATAGTTTATTGTACCTGACTTGTTTCATTTGGGAAATTTATTTAGATGTGCTTGTACATGGTGGAAAGGGAATGACTCTGAGAAGGAACAATCATTTAACTCCTGAGGAAACTATATACTTATAGCCTTGGACATCACTCCATTTTTTTTTTATATATTTGAATAGAGAACTAGAGGGTTTGGTACTCACTCTCCTATCTCAAATGGTTAGTATTTATATTTTATACCTTCTCCATTCAAAAAAATATTTTATACCTTCCATCTTGTCATTGTGTTGTTTTGTTTGGCTAAGTGCATTTTCTTTTTTGTTGAATGCAGATGAATAGGAGGTTTTCAATGTTAAAATGGTTTTAAGTGAAGCATGCTGATAAGCGTAAGCCACCCATCACCAAGGTTTACACCTGCAGGCAGCGAGTGAACCACCAGCAACAGGGCACTCAACACCCAACGGGTGCAAGTCACCCAACAGTCACGACCCACCCAAGAGGTGCAGGGTCAAGAGATGGGAATCAAAGAGGCATGACCCTTAGTGTAGAGACGCATCCAGTGGGGCCAAGAAGGGCGACCCAAGAAGGTACAACTGGTGGAGAAAGGACGCAACCCTTAAAGCCAAACAACATCAGTTCTGCCAACGGTTACCAATAGGAACAGTCACAACCATTATGATTAATTGTATCTATTAAGAACGGGTGTGAATTGTAATATAAATAGAAGTAAGCCAGAATAGAAAAAGGGTGTGGAGTTAGGAAGAATCTGAATTGTGGAGAGACAGGCTCTCGAAAACCTGTGTTGTATTATATCCCAAATTATCTATATAAATTATATATACATTTCTGTTCCTTAATTTTTAATTCCTTTTGTTCCTTATCACATGCTATCCTGTTTTAATAAGTAATATCTTCTAAGGTACGTTAATACATGTCATATTAGGTTATCTATACCAAGTTATCTTAGATGCTGTCTAAATAGAATTCTTATGTTAAAAGTATATTGTACCAACCAATTGTTTTATTCTTGAAATTTATTTTGCTCTGCAGATATGCTTGTCCATGGTGGAAAGAGAGAGACTCTTGAGTAGAAAAGGGCACTTCACTCTTGACAAAACTTCTATACTTGTAGTCTTGTTTATCAATTTGCTGCTGATGATTTATGCTAAACAGAGAGAAGAGTGGACGTCTTAGGAAGCCTTCCCAAATCTACTTTGTGAACAGGTTTAGATGGAGCCATTGTCCGATCCCCGGGAGCATGATCCTTGGAGTTATTCCTTTGTAGTGGCTGCAGGGTTTAAAATTTTCACACAAAAGTCACCCAAGCCCATTACTCAAAGAAGCCAAAATGCTTCATTTCACCCAAAGCCTAGCATTCTCTTCTCGAAGCAAAAGCCACAAATCTATTTCGCCTAGATTATAAAGAAAAATGTTGAAGACGAAGCGTGGATGGTTAAGCTTGATCATTACTCTCAGTGAGACAATAATTTTTTTTTTTTTAAGATATACAGAAATAGAGGATCTGGTAACTCTCCTATCTCTAACGGTTAGTTCTTTATATCTTCTGTAATTTTTCATTTTGTGGTGGTTTGTAACTGTTTGGCTAAGTGCAATCTTCATTTAACGCACTTCATTTATTATATATACTAACTTATCACCATCAAATTCTGTTTTAGCACTTGTTAAACTTGGTGATTTGGACATTTGATTTGCGATATGATTTGTTTCTGTCGAATGCAAGATATTTTAACATTATATAGAAGACACAAGGAAGCTGTGATGTTGATTTCAACTTTTAGATTAGGTAAGAGGTTAAAGAGCCTTCTTAGTACTGGCTCGGTGTTTCAGTATTTGTTTGAAGGTACTGATAATGCAGCCACGGTGAGGCTTTTCTCTTCTACCTCTTGTTTAAGAAAAGGGAATCTGAGCTTTCCCTCTGAAATCCTGCAGTTAGTTAAGTATGAGGCTCACACTCAGAAGGTTGTCTTGAGAGCTGTTGCCCCTCTGAGTTTTCATGCAAGCCGATGATCCTTCGCAGTGAAATTTTTCAAACAGCTCTCCTCACATGCGCGCGCACACTCTCTCTCTCTCTCTCTCTCTCAATTATTGCTTGATCATCACCTTCTGTTGACTGGAAAAATTGCTTCATATTATTCCTTCATGCATTCAACAATCATGCCTAAGCTTTCTGAATTGCATACATGTAATTGGCGATGATTGTGAGATTGCACTTATAGGTGTATAGTTGTTTTTCTTCATTTCAAATGCTCGTGTGTTTATTTTTTAATGATGTTTTTTTGTTGTATATGCAAATTCAGAATGTCCCTTTTCATTCTAGAATGTCCCTTTTGAGTATTGAAGGCCTTCTCATTTTTCATTCTAGAATTTATAAGCAGGACTTCAAAAAGTGACCTATTTAACATGCTTACTAGCTATTTATTTTTGTAGCAAAATTGAAACTGCCACATTGAAATTGAAGTTCCTGTCATGGAAGCCAATGCAATTATACATTTGGCGTGGATTGTTTTGTTGCACCTGTGAGAGATGTGGTACGAATATTGGTGGAATTGCCTTCTTATTTGAAGCGTAAGGTGGAACTAGATCCTTCTATTCAATGCTACCTAGGAGTTGGTATAAGCATCTAACAACATCTCTATATAGTGTTAGGCAATCCTGCTTATAGGGTGGAACTCAATATTGGTTCTAGTTCCATCTCCAGCTTCAAATGAGAGGCAGTTTCTATTTGAACCACACCTAACATAAGTTATCAATGTGCATTTATTCTTGGTCAAACACAAACTTATCCTTGTATTAGAAAAACAAGTGAATTATTAGTACATTTCACAAAAGCTGAACCAAGGTTATCAAACAATAGGATTTGCGATAAAGGTCTGTAAATTCAGTGCTGGGTGAACAATAAATTATTATTTGTTTCCCTTGTTGAGAAATTGGCCAATAAAAATAAAACAACCTAAAAATAAAAACCAGCTACTTTCCTTTCAAATAAAAAAAACAATTTCTTTTATCATACACATGAAACATTTTTTATTTTATTTTTCTTGTTATACCCTTAACTAGTTACTACTCTTTTTTCTGTAAATATTTTAACGTATTCCCCCGTTTTTCTTTCAATTTTTTAACTCATTTCCCCATACTTAGCTAAGGATAATTTTTATAAAGTAACCCATTAATTTATCTTTTATACAGTTAGTATTTCTTTATATCTGTGAATGAGTTTATCAAAATGACTTGTATGATCTCTTTGATAAAACAATAGTCAATAGCAAGATAACTCATAATGTAGCTTATAGCTGATATGATAGTGGATTAACTACTTGATTGAATTTAGAGGTTGAACTATATTATAAATATAAAATTATACATTCAATGGTTAAATATGGTTAAATATGTTTTTGGTCCCTATAAAATTAAAAACTTTTAAGTTTAGTCTTTATTTAATTTTAATAGTATTTTTAGTCCCTGAAAAAAATATTTACATGTAATTTTAGTCCATGCTAAAACAAACTTTGTTTAATTATCCTTAAACTATTATATTTTTTAATGATTGCTTTTAGACAAGTTAAAACATTACCAAAATTCAGAATTTTTTAACATGAACTAAATATGTAATTTTTTTAAATGCAAAAAACTTAAGATAAAATTAACAAAAATTTGGATGAAGAAATCAAATTTTAAGATAATTTTTCGTGGAGGAATTTTAAGTAATATTCTTAACACATATTTCAAAAATTATTCAAAAACTTAAGAGTTTAAACATGATTAAACAAATTTGAATTTACTACGGACTAAAACTGAATGCAAAAGTTTTTTATACCGATTAAAAATCAATCAAAATTAAGTAAGGAATAAAATGTCCTAATTTTATAGGGAAAAAAACATATTTAACTCTATATTCAATTAATATTTAAATATTTTCAATTAATAATACATGGGTAAAATTGGAATAAATATCAATAAGCTTTAAGCTATAAACTATTTGAATTAGAAAATTGTTGTTCACACATTTGATAGGGGAAGTAAATTGACTGAAAACACATGTAAAAGACGAAAATACCCCTTGGCAGTTAACTGTCGAGGAAGTAAACCGACTGCAGTTAACTACCGAGGAACTTAAAACTTGAAATATGATTTTTACGAGAGAAATTATGAATGGTATGACAAATTTGTCGACGAATACTATTCAATAGGTCATAAATGCTTATATATTTTTTACGAGAGACACAAATGTAAAAGAAACAATACCATTGAACTTTATAATATGAACAAGGGTCTTATTAATAAGTGCCCTAAGACATTGTTTAAGGAACCCACATAAGAAAATTATGTCTTAAATATACAAGTCAAACACTTATTAAAGTCAAAATCGTATAATTTCCAATGCAAAAGTTACTACTTTTAGATGCTTAAACAATGCCACATTTTCCTATGAATAATATTAAAGAGGGACATTTTTTTTTGCAACGGTAAGAAACAATACTATTCAATAGGTGTAAATGTAATTTGAAATATTAAAGAGGGACAAAAATGTAAATGCAAATGTAATTTATAATTTCCCATTTAATTGTTTGAAAAAGAGATGAATAATATCTGAAATATTATAAAGTAATAATAAGTTAGTCAAACCTATAAATAATGATAGACATCAATGAAATTAGTTATAAATAATTACAAATATTTTTTTATCTTTATTTATTAATTTTGTTAAGTCTTAACCTAATTTTTTCCCTCCACTTTTGCAACAACTAAATCCTAAAATTTTGGCTCTAAATCTTATTATTATTATTATTA
>Ga0099826_10003063_pt1 | contig 11174 bp, 8 predicted proteins | sample Mtrugardesep15_FD_76830 | JGI IMG/M metagenome (GOLD analysis project Ga0099826, IMG submission 76830) | Root nodule microbial communities of legume samples collected from California, USA - M. trunc garden sep15 | ecosystem: Host-associated > Plants > Roots > Nodule | place: USA: California...
CAATATGGTGCTCATATAATTCTACATAAAGTCGAATTGTAAACTTTATAATTTGCCTATTCCACTATTAGAATGCTTGTAATGTTGCTTATTAAAAAAAAAAACTTAAATGCATGTTTTTGACTTTGTATGAAAGGTCGTAATATAATAAAAAAGTATTTGTGCGGAGATATTAACTGTTTAAGTGGATCTTTATATTCCGACGGATTAGTTTTTGACTTGATGAACGTTGGAGAGATTGATCAAATTCAAGAACAATGCATAATGGGTGGTTTCTATTCAATCACAATATAGTTTCAATGGGAGGTGACTTGATGTTGCTTAGTGCACCTATGAATGGTATGTTGCAAGATGTTCGTCTTTTACCTATGAATGGTAACTTTCCCTTGCTCCTAAAGGGAGGGTTGTTTGGTTAAAATGCTTTGCAGTACCGCTTCAAGTGTGGATAGAGGAAATTTTCCATCAAGTGGGTAACCTCTTTGGCTGGGAAAAGACTTGATAGAGGATGGGTGTGTATTTTTGTATCAGGTTGGGTTCCTATTAATTCTAGAGTTCTTATTGAGAGAATTTTTTTTTAGCTGGGAATGGTGGAAGAAATAAGTGATGAGGAAGGAAAACTTCATCATTTTCTAGAAGATTGATCTAGTGTAAAAGGTGCTTGTCTCTGCGGTTGGGCTGCCAATTGGCATCGGAATCACTATTCGGTAGTGATTTCCCAGAGGAGGGGTTCGAGATAGCACTACCAATTCTCAAAGATTTCTTTTTATAAGCTGAGAGAGGTTGGAGATCAGGGAGCCTCAGAAACATCTCAACTACGTTGGAACCTATCTGAAACCCCATCCTCTACCGCCTGCTCCATATATATATTTATTAGAAGTAAAAAAGGAAAAAATATCTACAAGAGGTCAGGGGGACTAGGCCAAAACCGTCAAAAGCAAAACAAATGCGACAACATGGTCTCAAACCAAGTAACACCAGAGTGCGCATGGCTAAGATTCGCTTACTTATCCGCACAACAATTCCCTTCCCAATAAAGTTGAGAACATCTTCATTGAGAGGGGGAAGGAGCAGGACCCTTAGAACGAGTTTGGTAGGCAACCTTAGTTATTTTCTTCTTCTGAGCTTTCGACGAATAAGGGGTAAAAGGAGCCTCTGCTAAAGCACTATGCATTAAACGGTCCTGAATTGAATCCATTTTCTTTTGTAAAATAGGGTCCACCTGATCATCATGAGCAACCATAATATTTCACACATCTGGCACAATCTCCATTATAAAAGTGAGAATCAATTGTTGCGTGTCATTACGGACATGGTCGGATATTGGTACTTCATCTGTGACATTAGTTGCATTTGATAATAAGTGATGGATAAATCATTGGAATAGTTAGCTATAATTTCCGGCTGGTTCACCAAGGCTGGCGCTGCCAGTTCCTAGGAGTCAGCATGTTGTTTCTCATGAGTCAAATCACCCGTAACCTATGCAGTGGCATTCTCAAAGTGATCCGCCTCTACATTTGTTTCATGGGGAGCGCTGCTACGGACCTCATCTGGAACGGACGTCGCATTAGTGATAAGTTGAGCCACAAAGACTCGAGACGAACCAATACCAAGTGGATTATCCTTGGGATGCCACGGTTGTGTATGTTGCTTTCGAGACACCTCTTTTCTCTTACCTTTGTTAACGACCTGAATAGGTTGTTCCACTATTTTGTCCTTATAGGAATGAATCCATCGACAATTAGCAATAGTGTGACCAATGTTTTTGTAGTTGCAACAAAAAGTCAGCAACCATTCATATGAAACCTCGACACTAAAAGAAAATCCCTCCTTTTGACCATTACCTCATGATAAATTTGCTTATAATATATTATTTAAATTCATAGGGCATTGAATGATCATTAAAGTCATTTGTCCATCACAGAAAATATTATTTAAATCAACATAGGGCATTGATGAGTTTTGTGGAGCCTCTTCTTTTCTTATAATATATAGAGATATAGATATATTATATTGACTAGCTTTTGGTCGGGTATTTTGTGTCCGTATGTCCGTGTTTTTTATTATGTTAATGCGTATAAGTTACGAACATTAATTTTTAGGAAAATTTATTTTGATTCAAATTATAGGTATAATATTTTACAGATTTATATTATAACAAACTATATTTATCTTGTTAAAAAAACAAATTATACTTATATTTGAATGACACTGACAAGATAATAAATATAATATAAATTCATTTTTTTAATGACAACAAAAAAAATTACACACACACACACACACACACACACACACACACATATATATATATATATATATATATATATATATATATGCAAATTTGTTTATGGTATAATTGAAAGTGAAAAAACCAACCCAAAACTATGTATTCTCTGTATTTATAGTAGTGTTTAGACGATCACTTTGTGTTCGTCTGTTTGATCTTTTTATTGTGCTAACGTGTAATAACTCAAATTTTTGGACGTTAATTAGCAACTTCTTAATGAAAAGACGAATATTTTTTTCTTTAAAATAATAACAATAACTTAAAACTCCTTGTCTTCAAAATAAAAATAAATAAATTTCTCTTAAATTTTCAAAATAGTAAATCAGAGTTCTTGCATTAAAAGTATAAATTCCTAAGAACAAGACTTTTGGCCTTTTCCTACCCAAACCAAAACCTAGTTGGTCATAGTTGTGGATGCTTGTGAAAAGTTTTCTCAACAAGACTAATACTCCTGTCAAAATATAGCAAGCCACCAAATGTGCACCACTGTTTTACTTGTGCCTTCTTCTACTAGGTCATTTTGCCTCCCTGACGTCACCGCCAAGGGGGAAAGACGGATTGACAGTTATCTGTCCAAAAGCAAGGGTCATTTCCAACTAACAAACATGGTACAGATAGGCATGCAGACATAAATTTTATAACGATAAAAATATAAAAACATACATTACACCTTACTCTCCAATTTCATAATCATCACACCTATCCTCAAGATACAACCTAACTAAAATATGTTAATCCCCATTGGTCAGTCTATATGCCAATGCTCATGATCCGGATTTCACCTCTATGTGGAGCCAAATGTCCCACTATTGAACAATATACCCCACCATTGGACAAATACCCCACCGTTGAATAATGACTCCTAAAACTCGATATTCAGTACCCCAATCATCTAATACATGAATGTCTCCTTAAATACCCTGTCATGTGGTACTAACTCCTCATCTCTAAACTCTAGTAACCCACCTTTGGATATAAGGTTGAATCACCATTTTAGTTATAGTTACCTAAGACTACTCACCCATAAACAAGTAGTATTTATATATGTTAAAACAACACCACATAAATAAAACTAATATATTCATGTTTTAACATAACAAACAAGATAATTATCGTAACACAAATATATAACAAATATCATCCATTTCAAAACAACACCATTATTATAATTATCACAACATAAATATAATACATATATACACGTACAGAAGCGCGTAGAGTGATGCTCTTACCTTTACAACAACAGTTCTTAACCTTTCCACACAACAATCTTTGCTCCACTACCTCTATATACCTTCACAGAATAATCCACCAGTAGTTCTTAGAGTCAAACTAACTAACACTATTCTTATTCAAGGTTAAATGCTTTAACTAAGATATGACTCACAACTTGTTCAAAAAAAAAATATTATGACTCACAGTTAACTCCTATTTCATTATTCCTTCAAAAGAAAAGTTAAGAATATAATATGTCTTAAATAAAATCATTCAAGTAAGTTGAATATATATGAAGTTCATGCCTTTGAATCACACTCACCGTCGCAAAACTAGTTTGCTAACTTTATTACCAAAATAATAAAAAATAAAAAAATAAAAAAACTTATAATAATAATCCAAAAATTCACATTTCTTTTTCATAAATTCTAGTGCTATAAAAATTATGTAAAATAAACTACACATTCTACAATAAATCCTTAAGCTTCTAACACTTTTAGAACTTATTTTTCAATCATTTCAACTTCCTAAAAACATTTCCAGCAAGCTAACCAATTCAAATATATTTTTGTTTTTGTCTCGACATTCTAAAATAAAAAATCATTGTAAAGCCTAGATTATGTTCAAAAGTTCATTTCTACAATCTTGCTACACTAATAACATTTTGCACTTTTTAAAATCTAACATTTTCAGCCTATTTATCAGACTATAGAATATTCTTACTAGTTTTTTTTCTTCTTTTAAATCTTATAAGTCCTACAAAAATCTATCCCTACAAATACTTTAGCCACAATCATCATCGTTTTCAATAACAAGAGTTTTCTTTGAATTCAAAAGATCATGTATAAAATAAGTTTTCTAATATCCAAAATGTCCTTGATTTACTATAAGAATATTCTGCACTTTCACTTTGTAGTAAACTATACTTATATTTTTCAATGATATCAACAATATAACAAATATAATATAAATTCTTGTCTTTTTCAATAACATCTACAAAATAATATTTTTATAGTCAAATTTGTTTAAAGGGAATATTCAGGTGCCCATATATCTGCTCTTCTTATTGCACTAATGCGTATAAATTATGAACAATAGCTTTTATGTAATTTTGATAAAAATTAATTTAATTTAAATTAAAATTATAGTTATAGATAATAAATATTTTTCATTTTCATGTTATAATAAATTATACTTATATTTTTCAATGATACCAACGAATCAACCATATAACAAATATAATATAATTTTTTATCTTTTTAAATGACACCGACCGAATAACATGATCAAATGTACTTAGGAGTATAATTAAAAGGAGAAAAAACCAACTCAACACAGTCTACTTTCTTTATATAAAAAATAAATTAAAAACTAACTTCCATCTCTTAAGAAAGGGCAAATAACCACACCCTAGTTCACTTACCTCCAATTTATCACCTACCAATTGTACCATCCTTTTTGAGATTTTTCTTCTTCTTTTTAGTTTTTTTTATTCTTCACAATTATAGAGTTTGGGCGCACTGCCAAAACTATTAAAACGGCAATTTTTCAATAAATTATCATTAATATTTAAGGTAATCTATTTGGATTTTTAAAATAAATTGAATGGATAGAATTCATTCATATTTTTAAATAAATATTGAATTTAATTCATTAACTACTTTGTTTGTTTCGTGGATAGATAGATTAAATGAATTAAGAAATGAATGAATTGAATGGATCAGTAAATCAAATTATCACCCTTAGTAATACCTGATTGTACCAATTTTATTCAAGTGTTGGAGCTAATTGACCAATATCTATGTGGAGGTTCATTGTCCCTTAACTTTTTTGTCCACCCTTCCACATGAGACACGTAACGTAACCATACATGGTTTGATGAATGGTATGATTCAAATGTTTGAAGCCTACCGCTGGTAATCGATTACCAGCTTATCAGCTTAAATTTTGGAGTTGTGAACCATAAGGTAATGATTAACTTACTCCCTCCAGTCACTATTATAAGTAAATTTTGACTTTTTAGATTCATTTAATAAATGATATATATAGTCTAAACTGTAGACCACATACATCCTTTATTGTAGACCACATATATCAATCATTGAACAATTAACCAATCTAAATAATTGCGACAAATCAATCATAAGTACACACAAAATTTATCCACATCAAATATAACTTATTCACATAATTTAAATCAAGTATCACCTTAATAAAGTTTCTAAATTCTCTTTTAACCTCACACTTCAAAGTTTGCACATTAATTTAAGAGGAATGCTAGCAACACACCTTCTAACACACACTTTTAAACACACTCTCTTTGATTGGTTAAAAGTCACGTGCGACCCACCAAATTTATATGGGACCGACATGATTTGGTGGTTCCCATGTGACTATTAACCAATCAAAGGGAGTGTGTTTAAAAGTGTGTGTTAGAAGGTGTGTTGCTAACATTTCTCTTAATTTAATTAATCTCTCAAGGGCTACAACCTTCGCGGCGAGCCCCGAATGAACTTTGGGAAATACGACTTTCCCGTTTATCTCAGTTTATTTACACTAATGATCTCGAACTCTTCTCTCTCACCCCATACCTGGATTGAAGCTTTCATATAACATAAAGAATTCAACGAAGGTGATAAATCTCAACTGTTGAATTGGATCACATCTCTAATAGCTCATAAAACCCAGTGAAAGTGAAGATCTCACGAATATATGATCAATTTCTTAATCAGCTGATAGTTTAGTATCGGCTAAATTATCTTTTTGGTCCCTTAACTATTTAATTAGTATTGGTTTGGTCCCCTAACTAAAATTTGATTTATTTTGGTCCTTTAACTTCTCTCCATTATATATTTTGGTCATTTCCGTTAGTTTTAATTCAAAAACGTTAGGTTTTCTTTATTTTCTTCTGAAATTTTTCTGGGATTCTTGTTGTTGAATGTTGATGGAGATGATATGAAGATGAAAAAGAGGAGAAGAAGATGAAAAAAACCCAACGTTTATGAATTAAAACTAACAAAAAGGATCAAAATGTGTAACCGAGAGAAGTTAAGGAACCAAAATAAATCAAATTTTAGTTAGAGGATCAAACAAATACTACTTAAATAGTTAAGGGACTAAAAATGTAATTTAACCTTTAGTATCAGGAATAAAACTAGCGGAGGACACTTGCTTTATCTCATGATTCAGCCCTTGCTCTATTTCCTTTGTTCCCAACATCTCATGTCACTAGGTCTATAAATAATATCTGCATACTAATGTACGGCAGATAAAAGAAATAGGTTTTTGTGTCTCACCTCTTAACCTAATGGGATGTGGTTATATATACTAGCTATTGGGCTTTTTGGGTCATAATTATATATTGTGTTTAAAGTTACCCGTAATACAATGATACTTAACTATATTTTATTAATTATTTTCCTTAAAATAATTCATTCTACTTACTCTTCTTAATAATTATATTTATATTTAACATCAACAATCTAAACAGATTTCTAAGCTAACCAATTTATAAAATTATCACTCAACATTAAATACATCTACTATAATATTTTATATTTATACTACTATGATATAATGTTACGAAATTTGGGGTGTTACAACATGGACGTGTACGGAATACCGCCAAGAATACAAATAGAAAGTGGAGGAAGTTACATCCCTGCAACATGCATGGTGGGTTGGGACAGTTAGCAGGAGGAAAGATAAAACAGAAAATTGAACAAAGAACAAGGGATCAGACATGTCTTTGACAGAAAATACACAATGCACATTGCCCTTCTTTGAACAATACCAGACAGGGTAAGAACAATCGTACTTACAACAAGACAAGATTTTTTAGTTCTTGCGAATTGCCAGGAAATATAATGTAATTGTTGATACTTTTTCTAAGTCTTTTCTAGCACTTCATGTGCTAGGAGGAATTGGTGTTTCCTTTAATATATTTATTTTAACATCTTCATAAAATGTAGTTTATTTTGTATGTGAAAAAAAAAAATATGTAATTTTATAAAATTATCGTTTATTAATTACATGAAAAAGAAAAATTAAAAAGTTGAAAGAAAAAGAATAATAGATAATAAAGGGTACGATTAGAATATAAACATTACTATTCAAAGTGATTTTTAATTTGACATAAATATTTTTTTCTAAAGCATATAATAAAGTATTAAAAAGTTAGGCCATAATAATATTGTTAATATCAAATGTGAAACCAACAAAACTCTTTGTCAAAGACATGTGTCTTGGACTTTTTAAAGTGCAGCATATCAAATCAAATCAAATCATACTTCTTTCTTGCTCCCCGTATTCTTGTTTTATCATCTTCCCCTACTTTCTTTCGTCCACAGAAATGGCTACCACTACAGCCATAATTCTCTTCACCTTGATGACACTTTCTCTCATATGGGCATGGAGGATTTTGAATTGGTTATGGTTGAAGCCAAAAAAGCTAGAAAAGTTACTAAGAGAACAAGGACTTAAAGGAAATTCATATAGGCTTTTAGTTGGAGACATAAAAGATCTTCTTAGGATAAGAAAGGAAGCAAGATCTAAACCGATGAATCTTTCTGATGATATTGTGCCTCGTGTGTATTCCTTTGTCCAACAAAGTGTTGCAAAACATGGTATGTCCCTTTTTATAACATCTTGATTAATTATTCAATTTTTCATAGAAAAATCCATTTGTTACATGATCTCCATCCCCTGTATAGACTACTAGTGTTTCAGTCAGAGGTTGAGAAGCTTAACTGATTTGAGTTGATGGTTGAAGGAATCGGAGATCCTTAGTTTAAACCTGAACAACATAATATTAACTAGTAGCAACTTGTGCATTGAAAAGAGCATTTTTCACATTTTTAAGAGTTTGACTATACAAGTTCTAATATACTATTACTATATTTATTTCCTTAACTATTATGAGGGTACTGATTGACAATTTTTTTAATATTAGTATAACAACTAATTACTAACATTTATCGTTAAAAAAAATCCCCACTTAATTATTATGATCATAATTAATTGCTGGAATTTGGATATATTTATGTAATAAAGAGGGACAATTGATTGCTAGTATAGAAATAGGAGAGAATTGGCAATACCTAAATTAATAGAAACATTAGCTTTAAATGTCATGTGGTCACCCCTAAAAAAAATGTCATGTGGGCAAACCAGTATTTTCGTTTAATTGTAATTTTGGTCCCTCTATTTTCTCAATTTTGCGGATTTGATCCATATGTTTTACAGTTTTGGTCCCTCCATCATAGTTTTGAACTAAAACATTGATTATGTGATATGCTTTAAAATGACGTGGTATATGATCTAATGATTTGTAAAAATCATCTAATAACTTCATTTAAAACATGTAATACTTTATACAATTGTTTGATGAAGATCAAAATTGTCAAATTATAATAAAGGGGGACCAATTCCGTAAAATGATAAAAATAGGAAGACCAGAAGTGCAATTAAACCAAGTAAAAATATTTTATCATTCTTTATAATGCATAGATTTGGACTATCAACCTTTCTGGTTTCTACATCCCTCCCTGTCCTTAGATTAATCTCACAGTCACAGCTATGATTCGGCCAAGAGATAGGAGGGTTGCAGACGATCCAGTTGCGAGTAAAAGTTGCCAGCACCAAGTTGCAGCCGTAGAGGATCCAAACGCTGAGGATCATAACCATAGTTCATACATATACTACAACCATTTACTACATCACATTAATCAGACAATATTTCTCTTTTGGATGTAAAATCATCTCAGATTCCCACTTAATGCATAGAGAATACTTCTCTTGAATAGGGAACATACAGAAGAAAAGACTTTGGATTATATCCTAATTCGGAACTAACTTCCTACCTATGACTCTGTCTGTATTCAAAGATTACTATGGAAATTAGTACACTATATATAATAAGTTGCTTTATTCTCATCAATTCCTGATGTTTAATACTTTTTGCAAATCTTTGGAATGCAGGAAAGAACTCTTTTATATGGTTTGGACCAACACCAAGGGTGAACATAACAGATCCTGAGCAAATTAAAGATGTATTTAACAAAATGTACGACTTCCAAAAGCCTAATGCGAACCCGCATGTCAGGCTACTAGCTAATGGTCTTGTAAATCTTGAGGGAGAACAGTGGAGCAAGCACAGAAAGATAATAAATCCTGCATTCCATTTAGAAAAATTGAAGGCAAGTTTCCCTTTACTACATAGAGAATCCAATTGTGCTTATCTAGTCCGAAACATATAGTTTTGCACATGTGGATGTGCTTAATCTAACACCTCTTTATCTCTTACCAAACAGATCATGTTACCAATATTCCACAAAAGTTGCGATGATCTGATTAGCAAATGGGAGAGAATGTTGTCGTCTGATGGATCATGTGAATTGGACGTATGGCCTTTCCTTCAAAATTTGGCCAGTGATGTTATTTCTCGAGCAGCGTTTGGAAGTAGTTATGAAGAGGGAAAAAGAATATTTCAACTTCAAACCGAACAAGCTGAACTTACAACAAAAATTATGATGAAAGTTTATATCCCTGGATGGAGGTAAGATTAATTTTTATATCGCAACTTGAATATGAAAATGCTTCATTTTTTATAAAACTATTAAGAAATAACAATCATCATCCAGAATCAGTGTATTCTGTGCAGATTTATTGTTGATCATTGTGATGGAAAGATAAGATGCAGTCTCCTACTGAAACTTGTCATATTAAAATCTAGACATTGTGAACCAAATGTTGTTGCGAAAACACGCGAACAACCACCGTTAGGCTAGTGATATAGAAGTGGAAATTTGGCTCCTTTAAAGTTAACGCAAAAAGTAAAACATATTCAACACATATTCTTAGACAAACATGATAGTATATACATGTACTTAAAACATTTTATACACTAAAGTTAGTTTCTTACTTTGGAGGAGTAAGATCTGTGAAATAACTTTCCCAGCATATCATATTAATTTCGATACTAATTTTGTTTATTTTGAAGGTTTCTACCCACTACTACCCCTAGGAGAATGAAAGAAATTGACAGAGACATAAAAGCTTCGCTTACAGATATGATTAACAAGAGAGAGAGAGCACTAAAGGCAGGTGAAGCAACAAAGGATGATTTGTTAGATATACTTTTAGAGTCAAATCACAAAGAAATGGAAGAACATGGAAACAATAAGGATGTTGGAATGAGTCTTGATGATGTAATAGAGGAATGCAAGCTATTCTACTTTGCAGGGCAAGAGACCACTTCTGTTTTGCTTGTTTGGACAATGGTGTTATTGAGTCGGTACCCTGATTGGCAAGCACATGCAAGAGAGGAAGTATTACGGGTCTTTGGCAACAATAAACCCGATTTTGACGGGCTAAGTCATCTTAAGATTGTAAGTATTGTGTTCTACTCTTCTTATTTAACAGTATATGCTGTGATACTTACGATTGACATAACCTTTTTTGAGACAGGTCACTATGATTTTGTATGAGGTTCTTAGGTTATACCCACCTGTAATCGCACTTGCTCGAGGTGTTCACAAAGACGTGAAACTTGGAAACCTAGCATTGCCAGCCGGGGTTCAGGTTTTCTTATCGATAATTATGGTACACCATGACATAGAACTATGGGGTGAAGATGCTAAGGTGTTCAATCCTGAGAGATTTTCTGAAGGTG
>Ga0099826_10003064_pt1 | contig 11174 bp, 3 predicted proteins | sample Mtrugardesep15_FD_76830 | JGI IMG/M metagenome (GOLD analysis project Ga0099826, IMG submission 76830) | Root nodule microbial communities of legume samples collected from California, USA - M. trunc garden sep15 | ecosystem: Host-associated > Plants > Roots > Nodule | place: USA: California...
CTTTATAACAAAGTTGTATGACAAAAACATATCAATTTATTACAAATAATAATAATTAAATGACCAACTTGTTTATTTTTATTGACATAAAGGACCAACCTTAAAACTAAAAAAAAAAATTCTAATACAATCCCTAAATCTAAAATACTCTGTGATATATTTGGCCTAAAAACTTTTTTGATAGATAGACGAAATGACAAAGCCATTATAAACTCAAACACACAAGTGGAGGTATCGGGATTCGAACCCCAGTCATGACATCCGACCTAATAATTTCGACAGTTTGCTAGCTTAGCTAGGACTTATGGATTATTTAGCCTAATTATGTATGCAAGCTAGAGAGATCAAAGAAATGATATCGACATGCATGCAAACGTGACGGTAACTTCAAGTTTGTCTCCTAAAAGGAGCATCAATAAGCCGGCGCTTAAGCTTAGATTCTACAAATAATGTTCTTTCATCTTTTTGTCTTTTCAAGCAAAATCAATTAAAAAATGTGTGTACCAATCTTTTCCATAAGTGATTTTATCCAAAGCCTCCAATTATTGCCGTCCTTATTTAATTTGCAACTTTATGATGTTGTCATCATATACGGAATATACTCCATTATAGTCACATCTTTTTCTTCCTAGAGTTTACTAATATTAGTAATATTATTTTGTCATATAAATCCAATGGAAGGTGAAGTATTCTTGTTTTTGCCTTTGAACAAAACAATAAGTCCATTAATAAAAAATGAAGTTAGGGGTCCCTTTCCAATTATAAAAGGCGAAGTGTACATTCTTTTGTTCTTTTTGTTTTTTATTTTTTGAGATCATTAGAAGCTTTTGTTACAAACTAGCAATTCTTGTGAGTATAGATGACTTTGTTCAGCTTTAATATATTCCCACTTGTCTCAAATAAAAACTAAAGGTTTAATATGTGTTTATTCCTTGTAAATTTGAAGAAGAAAAGATAATCCCTATAAATTTTACTCTCAATGATATTTTTCACGAATAATTTTAGTCCCTATTATTAAGTCATCTTGGTATACATACTCTTCAAAATTTTAAAAGATATTTTGAGGGCATGTTTCAAATATATTAAATATCTGCCCTCGTGAGCATATCTCAGTTTGAACAATGCAGAATAATATATACAAGGTTCGGGATTCGAACTCCGGCCACTATAAAAAAAAAATCTCCCCTGCACATTAATGGTTTTTTTTTTTCCAATAATTAATATCACAAGGCTTATGTATTGAGTAAAAAAAAACAGCATAACCATGTGTTGTTTTTGTCAAAAAAGAAACATAATCACGTATTTTCTATCAACTTGCACTCTATCTTTTTCTATAAAATTTACGATATTATTTACATTTCTTAATTCATGTGTCAAAACTTAAAAGAACGTTAAAAATATTCTTATTAATCCTCCCTTACACTCTTAAATTTCGTTGTATATTTTTGAGTTGTTATTGTCAACCAAACAAGATGAATTTTGGGGCATCATGTCTCTGACTTTGACTATAAAAATTTAACCTTAGCTAATGGTTCAATGTAATTACATGCTATAAATTTTAGTTTCAAATTCCATTGAAATCAATATATGCATACTTTGATTCGTTTATTTAATACGGTGGCAACTCTTCTGGACTTTGTTGTTAGAGTGATTGAAATTTTTTCTTTAAATGGTAATTGGGACAGTCAATTATGCCGGTCTGGTTTGGTCCATTCTAAAGAGCTTTATAAGTGACGCACACTTACATATGAAGCATAACAATTTTGACATAAACCCTTTTGTCAATTTTTTTTTTTTTGACATAAACCCTTTTTGTTTTTTAAATAGCCCTATTTTTCTTAATACGAAATAAATCCTACTGTAAGGTAAGGAATGGAAAAAAAAATTGTAAGAACGCATTGCCCATGAAAAACAATGAATTCCTTGATTGAGGTTTAACTCTATTCAGGGGCGGACCTGGACTCTCGATATCACTGAGGCACAATTATTTATCAAATAATTAAATAATACTAAATATAATAAGTTATATTAAAAATAATTGTAGTAAAGATTGTTCTACGTGCATCTCAAAAACCACAAAAATTGTGTCTAAAAAAATTCATTCAATGTGTCCCTATAAAACTAGCTCAATTAACAATAGCGATATTATTAGATTAAACACATTCATCGTGATTCAAATCCAAAGCTCGCAAGTATGCATTAGTTTCATATGATTTTGCCACTTCCTTTAAATAAAAAATCCCACGAAATTGTAAAGAAAATAGGAGTTACAGTAGCATGAAAAGAAAGGACAAGGTGGCAATAGAATAAGTGTAGGTGTGAGAGCAAAGCGGTGTGTTCTGCTTCCATATCAATTTTTATTTTTTTTAAGAATTGGGCCTAGGCTAGTGTAGCACTTGCCACACTGCGCCTAGGTCAGATCCGCCTCTGAATCTATTATATTTTGGTTTTTTTATTTAAAAATTGTAAAGTCAATTTGGCCGTGCATATGTAACAATCTTTTTATTTTTATTTTTTGTACTTAGAATTGATTTAAGACGAATAGAAGTTAGGTATTATTTAATGGAAGTTTGTTGTGTTCTTTTTTTTTCTTCTTTTAAACCTTGTATCGGCTATGGACCTTTAATATAAGAATCGATTTCACTATTTATTAACGGATGTTAAATTAAAGTCAAAACAAAATTTTGTATGGATTGACTTAAAAGTTTGTTGAGTATACATAGAAATTGGATTCACTATCTAAATGTGTATCATCATACCCTAATTGAATCATATTATTCATTATGATATTTTTAAATAATTTTACTTTCTCTCAATTTATTTCCTATTAGTTGGGTTCAACCATGATTCTCAAGATTCAAGAACCATGGCATCAACCATGAACGTTTTGTTGTATCCCCTTGAAGAGACATACTCCTCATTCCATTTTCTTTCTTCTTCACTTCCATTTTATTTTCTTCTTTTTCATTCAATGATAATTTTTTTTTTATGTTTCTATTTCTTTTGATTTTCTTTTGTGGAGAAAAGTTCAAGAAGTCTTTTACATAAGAAGTCAAAATCTCTTTTCATTTCATCGTTATTTTGTTGCTGTCGATCTCGTGATTTGTTCTCATCATGTTGTGCTCATTGATATAAGAAAATCGTGGTGATTTATTGATGTTACTTTGGTCTCGAACGTGCTAAAAAAAAGTCTTGATATTTGATCGAAAATATTGGTTACTTTAAGATAAAATTCTTACTTTTGAAAGTCTGGTGGTTTTTAGCATAGTGTTTATCATGATGTCACACACTCGAAAATCATTAAAAAATAATGTCCTCTCATGCATGAAGAGCTTATACCGCAGTCATAATCAAAAGCATCTCCATTTTAAATCACAATCTCCATTTATTTTTATAAATAGATCATAACTCGTGAATTAACTTGGCACGATGATATTAAACTGTAAAGTGCTATAGTTGAATTTTTTTTCCTCCTTATAATAAATATAGTTGAATCTCTTAATAATAATAATAACAGTTCTAGAAACATTATGTCATATAACCTTCTAGCAGCCAAAAAGGATACTTTAATTCTTTCACGAGAACTTTTTTATTCTGGTCTATGAGTTTGGGTCTATGGACTAATTCATAAAAATCATTTTTTCAAAACATCATTTTTTATCATCATTGCATAGTAGTATCATCATGAATTAATCAAGTATTTAGTATTCAATTTTTGTAAAAAAAAAAAAGTATTTAATATTCAATTTATGGAGTTTAATTTTCACGCATGCTAGTATAAAATTTTTACAGGGTCAACACTTCACAAACAATCATATATGTTCTTTCCTCAAAAAACAATCATATATGTTCTTTAAAAAAACCAATCATATAGATATTTCAATTTCTAAAATATTGATTACAAATTTTTTCATAAAAAACCAATGTCTCAGAACACCCATTAACATTTTCATATTTTCTTTTCATTTTTACTATTGAAACACACCAAGTTCACAACAATACAACACTTTTTCCTTAAAAAAAACAATACCAACACTTTTAAAATCGTACATTGTTTTGGCTAATTCAGCAGTGAAATTGGCTAATAACAACTCAAATTTTGTGTTGCAAAAATCATCTTCTATATTAAAAAAGTTTTCCTAAAAAAAACAGGTAAAAATATACCGATCATCGTATAAATACAATGAACACATAATGTCGTATCTGTGTCCAAAATAAACATAATTGCAAGGTGACATTTAGTATCGGACAGTATAATACTTTCCGGCCATAGAAAAGTAAGTTTTGACCATTAAATCGAAGCGGAACATTGATCCTATCATAGTCTTTCAATATTAAATTTGTTTTCACTTTATCTTCTACCTCTCAACCATGAAAACAACCCAGGAAAAACTTACCTCTGAAGCAAAAATTAAATAAAAAATCTTGTTGTTCTTACACTATGTTAGTATCTTAAAGAATAGCTGCTGGGTTAACCAAAATTTAGTGTTTTTACTTTGTCCATGAATCAGAATAAAAATCAAAAGCAACCAACTGTGCTCCTTTGGTACGTGAAGCTTAGACTTAGACACTCATTCGTGTTGAGACCATAGCGTACACTTACTAGAGCTCCTTAAATTTTCCATTTCTTGTCAAAACCAGAACAGAAACTTTTGAACTATAGTCTCTACTCTTTAGTAAAAAAAAAGGTACAACTATAGTCATTTAACTATCACTAAAAAGAATAAGAAACTTGGAATCAAATTTCCCCAAGATTAAGGAGATAAAAAAAATTATAAAATCAGAAAATATTATTTGTTCTTTGGCTGTAGCATATACAAGAAAATTCCACCTGCAACTGAAACATTGAGTGACTCATATTCTCCTGTCATTGGAATGCTCACAAGCTCACATGCTTGCAGGGATTTTTCTGAAAGGCCACTTCCTTCACTGCCTAAAACCAAGCACAATGGTGTATCTAATATGGAATCACAGAAGCTTGGAGAAAGGGAACAAACCGGCTTGATCAACCCTTCATGCTGTGGATGCCCAGCAAGCAACTTCATTTGGAATCCTTCTTTGAGAGATTCCAAATGATTCCAACTTCCGGAAATAATAGGGAGTTGAAAGGACGCGCCTCGGCTAGCTCGGAGTGCTTTCTCATTGAATGGATCACAGCATCCAGGAAGAAGAAAAACTCCATCCTATTGATAATAGTCGTAATAATTCCTTTATGCTTAATAACAATTAAAATATAAATTACAAGGATATACAAAACGTTTCAATATCATTATTGCATCTCAGTACAGATTATTTTTAAGTTCATAAATGATATTTAAGGAGTGACTTTTATATTTTATAAAAATTTCATGTTTTGTCACTGAAAGGAACTAAATATTTTATCATCGACAATATATATAAACATACCGTAGTTGTCATTTCCGGATAGCGGCACGGAGTGACCGACCCCGAAGTTGGGATAGCGGGATAGTGTGTGGTGGGATCTGCTATTGTATTATGTGTCTCTAGTATTTCTCTCTTAGCTCTCGGCGTACAGAACTCTTCTAAAATGTTTCCAGTAACGTCCAACTCCCCTTATTTGTTTAGCTAGTTTCAACACTGCTGGAGGCTCATTGTATAACTAACACAATTGCGGAATTGCCCTATTCAGAATCAGATTTAATAAACACAGACATTTTCTACTAAATTTTCTGAGACCTTCTCTCTAAACTATCCGTTTCTCTCATCTTCCTACACTTTCTCTTGGTTTCTCACTTCCTAACATGCTCTGCTCCGCTGTTTCCATTCTGTTCTGTTCTCCATGCGCATCAGTACCATATAGATTCTAGAGGCTCCCATGCGCAACAGCGCCAATTTACAGCAACAAGGTATGTTATTGCAGACCAAGGGAACTAGGCAATACATAATGTATTAAACTATTCAACTTTAATAGAAGTTTTCCTTGAGGAATAAAATGAGGTTGTGAATTTGTTCCCTTGGACTGTTAATGCCAACCGATTATCATATACACACCTATTTAAAAGGATGGTGAATAAGATTAACCTTCTACGTGTCAGTTTGAAAAGGTAAACTATAAAGAAAACATCAACAACCAGTTAAAGCCGGTCAATATTCAATAAAGAAGAACGATTAGGGAGCAATTATAGATTCAACTTCAACTAAACTTAGATGAGAAGATATGTTCCAATATAGTGAAGCTGGTATAACTTCAACATAGGAAAAAATGGTATACATAACAGGATCAGAATATAGCTTACCCATCTAAAGGCCACAGCTGATCTGAGCAATGTACCAAGGTTACCAGGATCCTGAACAATTTTAAATAAATCAGCAAAGGCACATGAATTTTCTGAAAAGTGCAACATATTTATGGTGTTGGTTTTTTGCAACAAAAGTAGAAATTCATTTGGCTAAATAATTAGTTTTCCAACAAAAGCCCATCATATATTCTGCCTCATCGACATTTTTTTCCATATGACATATGTCGGATGAGAATATAGATTATAGAGTAAAACTGAAATTTCTGTTAAGTGTTTGATTCAAGGTTTCACAACCTGACATAACTCAAGAAAAGCAATTAAACATTAACCATATAAGGTTTACGGTTATAATTACTCAAGAAAGTAAATCGAGCTATGCATTCCAAAGAACCTCACTAGATGACATCATTGAATAAGCAACAAAATTTACAAAACAAAAGCCAAATAAGGAATGAGAGTGCAAAATTTACAAAACAAAAGCCAAAGAAGGAATGAGAGTGCCTCCTTTCTATTGAGAAATTTACATATACAACATCATATCAGATTGCAAAATTTCTAAAGACAAAACTGGTTAAATCTAAAAGCGACATTAAGAGTTACCTGAATTCCATCAAGGACTAAAATCCGATGTGCAGATGGAAACCACTTCTGGCAGTGCATTTGATCATCATCTAAGTTTGAAAAACTGGCAGGAATTTTCATAAGGGCAATTGCATCAATTGAATCAGTCGACTGCAGACCTGAAATCTTTCTCATCACTATGGAGCTCACACGCACAATAGAATCAGTGGATTCGTCCAACCCATTGGGAATTTCAGCCTTATCAGGAAGAATTAAACAATCCATTGTAACATTTTTATCTTGTGATGACTCTTGAAACCTGTAGATTTCTCTGTAAATAACAAACTTACGTCAATCATCAATGTAGTTTCATTCAATAGTTTTAACCACACATACCATTTCTACTTAAATCCGTAGAAAAAGAAAGTGGTATAAAAAAAGAATAAGTCTATGCTTATTGCTAACCAACTAGAAGAGAGATGAGTTAGGTGATATGCCATTGAATACTGTAATTTTGTGCATGTTGATGTAAAATGGGATCCTAAAATGCAGTAAAAAATGCTTTTAGTTTTAGAGTATGATTGGATCTGTATATGTCACTTTAAGACACCTAGCTTTGAAGCTTAGTAGCAGTTCTTAGTTACAATTCCAAACCTCTCATAATTGTTCTAAACAACTAGTAAACTACAAGAATAAAACAACGAGGAGGAAAGTAACACGAGACAAATATTCTTTCAATGAGATATAGAGAGAAAAAAATTGCAGCTCATTCTTTCAAAGAACATAGCTGGAAACAAACTTTCACACAGTTATGCATGAAGCTTGTCAAAAGAAAGACAGACAACCTTTCTTGATCATCTATCACAATTCCACTTTTACAATTAGTATGACATGCTAGGTAAGATCTTGCTTGATCTAAATATAAAATGACGTTTTAAGTTTGCTGCACTAACTTCAAGGCCATTAAACAAACAACCAATAATGTCCGTACCACAATTTTTATCAAAATTCAGATCATTAGCCAAAATGGTCTCCTAGTCGGTCAAAACAGTGTGGCATTAACATAGGATCCACATGGAAGACCACAGGTTTATTTAACGTGTCATGTCATAGTAGAAGTTAACAGATGGATCATCTTGAGTGTATGTTTGGTTCCGCTTTTGGAAGAGACAAAATTGATTCTACAGGTATAGAATTGATTTTGACATATTTTAATTTTCTCGATAACAATAATTGATTCTAACATGACGCTAAAGTTTGGAACTTTTGTCTCTACAGTTGATTTTAGCCTCAAATTTAGTGTGTGTATGGCAAGACATAAAAGTGAGCTTATGACGTATAGCTTATAAGCTCGTATGATTAAAAAAGACCTGTTTGGTAACTCTCATGTTTTACACGAGCTTATAGCTTATTTTCATGAGCTTGCAGTGGGTTTTGATAAGCTAATTCAAGTAGCTTATATCTTATCATTTTTTATCTCCATCTTACTCCTGCAATCTTAATTGAAAAAAAAAATAAAATATTAATTAGCAACATATTCAAACAACTATCTTATCGTTATCAGCTAGCTTATAAGTCACCCGCTACGAGCTCATCCGCTGTAAGCTAGCTTATCAGTTATCCGCTACTTTCTACCAAACAAAGCCTTAATGTTCAATTAACTTTTACATAAATTTCTCCTGACAAAATCACATTACATTCAACTTAGCGTATGAACCAATCATTGAAAATCAATTATTTTTTTTCACCCCAATTTCAAAATCCATTTTCCAATTCATAAGATTAGACTAGAATCAAAAACAAAAACAAAAACAAAAGGGTGAATGAAGATTAGAACCTGATAGGTGTAGTGCCAACAACAAGAACAGAAGCATGAGAACGACGATAAGAAGAGTTATTACGAAGTTTAAGACAGTGTTTAACAAATGGGTTTGAAGCACTTGTTATTAGTTTCGATTTTTCGTCAACATCGTGAGAAATTCGTTGCTCTTGTTGTGGAAAACAGCGTGTTCTGTGTGTTTGAGGATAGAAAAGGATAGTACAGTGAGTGTTGGTGAAGCATTGCATTTCTGTTTCTTCTTCCGTTCTTCTTCTTTACTGCTTTTTGATCGCACACGTGGTATTTCAATTCTAGATATTGCGCATATTTTTTAAAATTGCACAAATATCTTTTCAAAATAATGTAATTTTTTAAATGAGTAAATAAATTTTAACTTCACTAAAAGTAAACAATTAAATATAATTGCTTAAAAAATTAAACAAAATAATTTATTGACAAATTAAAAACGAAGAATTTATTTATTCCCCTTAATTATTTCTTCAATCAATTTCTTGAGTGTTTATAAATTTATAATTTTTATTTATTATGTTCTTTATCAATTAAGTATAATTTTCTGTGTAGTACTGATAGAATAATGAATGAGAATGATGAACGATGATGATATGGTGACATAGTTAATGGGTGACGGATGCAGATCTGCCATCGTCGTCGTATAAGATCGACGAAGAGGAAGTAGCTGGAAGAAGATAGCTTAAAAAGATCAGGTCTTTCTATCGGGATTTCCAAACCGTTTTGAAGGCAATAATATTGGGCTTTTTACTTGTGGACTGGGTAAATAATTTTGGAATTATGCTCTTCTCCCAACACGTTTTGCTCATTCCCAACCAAATTTTTAAAATTACCCCTGTGTGAGTTAACTCACACTTATGTTAATTTTGCGTAACTTAACTCACGTTGCGTGTTGTTTTAAAGGTGGACAGAACCTCATTTCCCATCTAAAATCTCCAAAATCTCTTCAAGTTCAAATCAAACAACATTTCAATAACAAGTAAGTTTTCATAATCAAACACCATTAACTTTTTTATGTTTATATGTTAGATTTTTCCTCTTAAATTAGAATTTTTTTAGTTTTAGGGTTTGTAAAATTTTTAATTTTTTGCAAGAAATGATACAATGTTACATGTAAATGACTTATATTGCTTAATTGTTTGAAAATTGTTGTATACACACATGTTAAGGCTGAAAAACACCAGTAAATGACTTAAATGCCCCGACGGTAGTTAGTTGTCGAGGACGTAAAGAACTGTCGGCAGTTAACTGCCGAGTTAGGCAGTTAACTACCGAAGTCCAATTTAATCCATCGACACTTAATTGTCGTGGAAATCATTTGATCAATTAAGTGAATTTAATGATTTTTGAGTTTTTCTATTCACACCCCATATATTTCTGGTTTCACCCAAATTTTCTTAAAAGTTTTTTATAATACCAAAATTGCCCTTTTATATAAAAAATTTTAAAATCTTGATTTTATTCATTGTCACTAAGTTTCACCCTCTTTCACCCACAAACAATCAAACAATCTGATGTTCAATCAATTTTTATGGAAGAAGAGTGAATCCAAATATCTTTCATCCATACTCGATTGCATATAAGTAAATGAATTTCTTCTTCTTTTTCAATAATGTCAGTTTCAATTTTTTCTTCTTTTTCAACTGTAATGTACGACGGTTTCAATTTACATTGTTGAGGTTAACTTAAATTCAGTTTAAGTAGGTTCATGTAAACTAAGTTTACATGAACCTACTTAAACCGTGTTTACATGACCTACTTAAACTCAGTTTACATGACCTACTTACACTAAGTTTACAAGAACCTGCTTAACTGACATGACCTACTTAAACTCAGTTTACATGAACCTACTTAAACTCAGTTTACATGACCTACTTAAACTCAGTTTACATGACCTGCTTAAATTGAGTTTACATGTACATATTTAAAATAAGATTTACGTAGAATCATTGAACAAGGTTGATATGTACACTTAAACCCAGTTTACATGACATACTTAAACTAAGTTTAAGTATGTACACTTAAACTCAATTTACATGACTTACTTAAACTAAGTTTACATGACCTACTTAAACTAAATTTACATGACCTACTTAAACTGAGTTTAACAAAAATGGGTTTTTGGGTGTAACCAAGAGAGAAGGAAGAGGCTTTTTGAAAATCAAATTTTATGAAAGGGTAATTTTATCATTTTGGGATGTAACCATGAATATATGGGGTGTAATTAAAAAAAGTCATGATTTTTTTGACAAAATGTAAATTAAATGATTTGTGTTATATGACTTTTTTGTATCATGATAAGAATGAATGATTAATTAAGTGAAATAAATGATGTTTTTTTGTTTAAAAGTCACACAAACACTTTTTGAATTTTGAAGGAACTTGAAATGAATCAACAGGTGCCAAAACAATGAATTTGTGTGATAACCGACATTTAAATTTAGACACAATGATCAACTACATAATCTCAACGTACAAATTTAAATGATAGTTAACTTCAGAAA
>Ga0099826_10003065_pt1 | contig 11173 bp, 12 predicted proteins | sample Mtrugardesep15_FD_76830 | JGI IMG/M metagenome (GOLD analysis project Ga0099826, IMG submission 76830) | Root nodule microbial communities of legume samples collected from California, USA - M. trunc garden sep15 | ecosystem: Host-associated > Plants > Roots > Nodule | place: USA: California...
ACATCTTCACCCTCACCTGTGGATACACCCAGAGGGGAACCAGTACAAGCCATTCCTTTCCAATTAAGGTCTCTGCAAGGTCCCCCACAACCTACAGAGACGCCTGAAGACACCACCCCAATTGGGGTCATCGTCAACAACTTGCTCTGCAAGGTTCAACGACAGACGTCGTTAATCGAGGAACAAAATCGACGCTTGGCAGATCTAGAACAGGCGCACTCATCGGTCCGACCTAGGCGGTCTCCCTCCCCAACTCCTAATAGAAGAGGAGATAGCCCACGTCCTTCTTGCTCCAGATCCCCTTGGCACTCTGTCACCATCAGATCTCCCAGCTACCGAAGGAGAACCCCCAAAAGGAGGTCACCAAGACGATCCCTTCCAAGAAGATCCTCGCCAAGGAGATATCCACCAAGACGCAACAGACACTCTTGGTCTCCCTCCAATTTCGAGGACACTCGCGATGCTTGGAATGATCGTAATGCTTACGGACCATTAACACGACGCATTCAAGAAGCTCCTATTCCCCGCGGGCTTAAGAATCCTCCCCAAATGGACTCGTATAATGGGACAACTGACCCAGACGAGCACATAGAGAACATCGAGGTTGTTCTCACGTATCGATTGGTGCAGAGCGCCGTGAAATGCAAGTTTTTCGTCACCACACTAAGACGAGGAGCAGTCACCTGGTTCAAGAACTTGAGGAGAAACTCCATAGACTCATGGAGTGACCTCTGTCACGAGTTCACGACCCAATTCACTGCGTTTAGGACGCAACCAAAAATGGTGGCATCCCTGGAGGCGATCGTCCAAGGAAAAAGCGAACCTCTTCGAGACTACATCGAAAGGTTCAATAAGGAAGCTGTGCAGGTAAGGGGTGCTGAAGATACCATGAAGCAGTACGTCATTACCCAAGGTCTGCGCAAGGGCACAGACGTCAAAAAAGCTGTCCGACTGGATCGCCCAAGGACTCTCAACGAGTTCCTAGCGATCGCAAAAATCTACATCAGGTACGAAGAGGAGCTGTACGCGGACAGCCTCAACAAAACCAGGAAGGAGGAACCTGCTGCTGAATCCTCCAAAAAGCCATTCCACGAGAGAAAGAAGGAATGCAAGGTAGTTTGTGAAGGTAAAACACCTAGCGGTTGCTTCACGGAATACACACCCTTGGTCGCATCCAGGGAAAAAATCTTTGCTGAGATCGCAGTAGCCGATCTGGCGAAGGCTGGTGTCAAACCACCAAAAGCCCCGTCACAAGAAAGGAAGGGAGTCGACAAGACAAAGTACTGTCGGTTCCACAAGTGCCATGGGCACACAACTGACAACTGCATCCACCTGAAAGATGCGATCGAACTCCTCATTCAGCGAGGACGGCTCAAACAGTTCGTAAAGAACCCCGAGTCGGAAAGGAAGATCATCGAGCTCATCACCGATGGTACAACGGCGGACAAGATAGTGGCAATGTTCGTCGAATAGTTAGGCAATTTCCCAAACAACGTGGAAATCGTCCCCTACTCATGCACGTGGGAACAAGTCCCCTCTGTCAACGTCATCAAGGGAGAAAGCCTGAATATTTCCATGGGGAGCATGAAAAGAAAGTTCGAGGAGCTCATGAGTGTCAACTTGTTGGTCCCCTCCAATCCCAACATCGGAGGAAGACCACCGTTGGCCTTTTACGATTCTGAACTACCTGGTGGAGCTGCAAATTTAGCCATTCCTTTGCTCGTGCGAGCATCAATGGCCAACACCAATGTCCGTCACGTCCTAGTCGACACAGGGGCCTTATACGACATCATGTACACCAGCCTGTTCAAAACTCTCCAACTGATGGAGAAAAACCTTTCTCCCTATGTTGGGAGTGAACTCTACGGCTTCAATGGTTCGTCTACACAACCTTGGGGCTACGTTCAACTATTGGTCACCTTCGGCGAGGGGGAGGCCAAGAAAATAATAACAGTCCAATTCCTAGTGATCGACTGTCCTTCTCTTTATAATTGCATTATAGGGAGAACTGGACTGGCCCAACTTGGTGCTGCATGTTCAACCGCTCATCTGAAGTTGAAATACCATGCGAAAGATGGCACCATCGCCTCTCTGAACGGAGACATCGAAGCTGCTAAAAGATGTTTACTTCAGGTGAATAAATCCTAGAGCTCGGTTTCTCAACCCAACAAACCTACTGAGGACAAAGGGAAAGCTGATGCGAGCATCCCGAATGCAAACCTGGTCGAACTGGACTGTAGGTTCACCAAGGAAGACCTCAAGGAACAAAAGAGGGAGCAGAAGGATCCGCTCAACACGAAACTTCTCAGACCTATTCCTGACGGTGAATTCGAGTTGGTGCCCTTCAGAGACGACCCCTCGAAGAACTTCAAGATCAGCAAGGATCTTCCAGAACTTGTCAAAGCATAGCTGATCGCCTGCCTAGGCGAAAAACGCTGACCTGATTGCCTAGAGTGCAGCTAACATGCCAGGGATCAACCCAAGCGTCGCTTGTCACCAGCTGACAGTCGACCCCATTGTTAGCGCTATAGCTCAGCGACGTAGGAAGCAGTCTCGTGAAAAATCAAAGGCTGCAGAAAAAACTGTTAAAGACCTCCTAGAGGCAAATTTCATTTCTGAGGCCAAATACACTACATGGCTCTCCAATGTTGTACTTGTCAAAAAATCTAATGCAAAATGATGTATGTGTGTTGATTGTACCGATCTCAATATGGCTTGCCATAAAGACGCATATCCTCTTCCCAACATCGATAAATTCGTTGATAATTCCTCCGGCTACAAACTGTTATCCTTTATGGACACCTACTCTAGCTACAACCAGATACCCATGGAAGAAGAAGATAAACAGAAAACGGCCTTCATTACCGAATCAGGGAACTAATACTTCAACGTAATGCCCTTTGGTCTTTGAAATGCGGGGGCAACCAATCAACGAATGATGAACAAGGTCTATGACAAGAAACTTCTAGGCGACATCCTCGAAGTCTACATGGACGATATGATTGTAAAATCCCAACAAGAGGTTGATCATGCCGCCCATCTCAAGAGGGTGTTCGAACAAACCAGGAAATACAACACGCGGCTCAACCCAGAGAAATGCACTTTCGGAGTACAAGTGGGCAAATTCCTCGGCTTCTACTTAACAGAAAGAGGAATTGAGGCGAACCCAGATAAATGCCAAGCATTTACACAACTCCCTACGCCCCACTCTAAGAAGTGCATCCAAACACTCAACGGCATGCTTACTGCCCTCTCAAGGTTCGTTGCTAAATCCGCTCAGCACACTCTCCATTTCTTTAAACTGTTGAGAAAGGAGACGAAATTTGAGTGGACAGAGGAATGCGAAGCTGCTTTAAAACATCTTAAAGAAACTCTCTCTGCACCTCCAGTCCTTTCACGGCCCGACCAAGGTGAAGTACTATATCTCTACCTTTCTGTTTCCTCCGACGCGGTCAGGGCCGTTCTAGTCAGAGAAACACCCGAGGGTCAGAAACCAGTCTATTTCACCAACAAAGCTTTGCTAGGACCAACGACCAGGTACCAAAAGATTGAGGAAGTAGCTCTTGCCCTCCTCACAGCGGCCCAAAGACTGAGGCAATATTCTTGACTCACACTGTGGTGGTTCGAACGGACCAACCCATAAGACAAATTTTGGGACGACCAGACGTCGCCGGACGGATGATGAAATGGTCGCTTGAGCTATATGAGTTCGACATACACTACGAATCCAGGAAGGCGCTAAAAGCACAGGTCTTCACTGACTTCCTCGCCGAGATGACCTTTCCTACGGAAGAAAACAAGGAAGAATGGATCCTCTTCATTGACGGATCATCCAATTCCAAAGGAAGTGGCACAGGGATAATCGTAGCCAACGACGAAGGTATGGTAGTCGAAATTTCGCTTGGTCTATCTTTCCCTGTAACTAACAATACTGTAGAGTACGAAGCCTTCTAAGCTGGACTACGAATCGCTAAGGATCTAGGAGCTAGTAAAATAAGAATTTTTACCGATTCTCAGTTGGTGGCTTTGCAACTGACTAGAGATTACCATGTTCGAGAAGAGCATCTACCACAATACGTCCAGCTAGTACTCGAGAAAATGAAAGAATTTGAAACAGTTGAGGTAACTTATGTTCCCCGCGAACAAAATACTCAAGTTGATATTCTCTAAAAACTCGCTAGCACACAGACTGCGAACGGAAACAAAACTAGAGAGAACCCATCACGCGCTACATCCATAGCGGGGAAGAACGAAGCTGAAATGAAGGGCCTGCTCATTCACTTTAGTGGAAGGGACCTTGTACAAAAGGGGTTTCATCACGCCACTTATCAAGTGTTTGGGACCAAACCAGAACCAAGAAGTCCTCGCCGACGTCCACGACGGTATCTGCGGGCAACATCTCGGTGCCAAAGCTCTCGCCTAAAAGGTCCTACGGGCAGGATACTACTGGCCCACCATGCTAAAGAATGCAAAGGACTACGTCAACCTATGTGACAAGTGTCAAAGGCACGGAGACATGCACCTAGCACCTCCTGCTGAATTGACATCCTTGGTCTCTCCATGGTTGTTCGTTTGGTGGGGCATCGACCTCTTGAGACCATTCCCTAAAGTTGCGTGACAACTCAAATACTTGGTCGTTGCAATCGACTATTCCACCAAATGGATCGAGGAAGAACCGTTAGCGAAAATCACAGCAAAGAACGTGCTCCGTTTCTTCAAGAAAAACATTCTCACAAGGTTCGGAGTTTCGGCTCTAGTGATATCCGACAATGGGACTCAGTTCACAGACCAAAGAATCGAAGATTACCTGAGGAACATCAGCATCAAGCAAAGTTTCACATTTGTGGAACACCCTCAAGCCAACGACCTTGCCGAAGCGGCGAACAGTGTCCTCCTACGAGGAATACGCAGAAGGCTGGACATGGCCAAAACCAGGGGGGCTGAAGAGTTGCACACAGTCATATGGGCTTATAGAACTACTCCCCACTCCACTACTGGCGAGTCAACATTTCGACTCACGTATGGGACATAAGCGGTCATTCCCATTGAGCTCATTGAACTCAATTGGCGAACCGACGCTGACACTAACTTCCCAGCCAACACGGTTAACTTGCGTGAAGAACTCGAATTTGGTGACGAAGTTAGAAGTGAAGCAGCTTTACGAGAAATAGTGCTAAAACAAAAAATAGCCGCTCGTCATAGCAAGAGAGTGATAAAACGAGAATTCGAAGTTGGCGACCTCGTCCTCCGACGAAACCAGAATGACTCTGAAGAGGGAAAACTCGCCGCCAATTGGGAGGGACCCTACAGAGTCCGGATGAAAACCGGAACGTGAGCATACAGACTCGAAGATCTCCACAAAGGCATCATCCCATGGATATGGAATGCCGAAAAAACTCAAAAAGTATTACACTTAGAGGGCGAACCTAGCCAACCAACTCTAATGTACATACCAAGTTCAAAACAACGAACTTGATGCTCTTACACAATGAATAGCTACAAAGGAAAGGGAAAGTCGTGCCACTCCTGATCCAAAAATATAAAGGATGAATGAAATCTATTCAACTTATATGTTCACTCCTCGATACGATCGCTAAGCAGCGGCGTCATCGCTCGGCATGTTAGGTAGAACCCCAGCTCGCGATGGGTGATTCACGCCTCAGTGCGTTGAACATAAATTGATTTTTCGTTCATCTGCTGCTCTTTGTCCGAAAACAACTTTGGACACACATTCAAATAAACGAATCTCTTGGATGTGAAAGCCTTCTAACGAACACTCAACGTAAGGTTAGAATTTTCATACTTGAATTTCCCTTACCAAAACAACGCGTGCAGGTATCCGTTCCAGACGAGCAACGATACCTGGGAAAGGAAAGTAAAACTTTTAATTCAAAACAACAAATTAAAAGCCGGAACTCGCCGACGAACATGTAAATCCCTTCAGTCGTTTCTTAATTTCATCTAAACAAACGACTGCAGAGGGTGGATCATTACCAGCTCAGCGAACTCATCACAAAAATAAAAAACAATAGAGCATTCAAAGTGTTAATTTGTAAACATACAAGTGGACAATTCACTCTCAAAGCAATATGAAAAGCCTCACGCTACGAGCACCCAATTCGCATGTTATACTTTAAAATAAAACAAACATTTTCAGCAAAGTATAATGAGAATTAATAAACATCAAATTTCATTAAAAAGTGCTAAAACCACGAAGGGCTCACAATGTCATTACAAGCATGGTAAGAAAAAGAAATTACAAGGCCTCATTAGGCCGAGCTTCATCTACATGCCCCATATCCTCTTCAAAACCCGGAGGAGGCTTGATAACACCATCTTCAACATCACTAAGGTGATGAATCCCCTCGACACAGAGGTTAATCCCGGGATTCACCACCTTCAACTGAGCCACTGCGCGGTCAAAGCCAAGTTGGACAGCCTCCACCAAGCTTCCTTCCAGCTCACCAATCCTGTCCACAAGATCAGCATGCCTTAGGACAGCCGTGTCTTCCGCCTCATCCTTTCTAGGCAGGTCCGCCTTCTTCAAAGCTTCCTCCATGGATGCCTTCTCCTCAGCCAGCTTTCGAGAAGAGCCGGCCGCTTGCCCAAGAGCAGTACAAGCGTCCGCCAATTGCTCCTCTGTAGAAGCAAATTGGCGGTCACGCTCCTCGGCAACTGACTTCTTGCTCCTTGCCTCCTCTTCAAGAGCAGCGACCTTAGTAGTCAGAGTGTCTCTCTCCTACCCCAATGCGTTAACCCGGATTTCACTCTCCAACGAAGTGTTATTCAGGGTCGTCGCGACCTCCAGAGCCTTCATAGTAGCAATAACTCCTTTAGTTATTGCTTTAATTCGGCCTGCAGGACCAAGGTCATGAATAACCCGCAACTCAGGATCATCCAAGAAGATAGTGGCATTGGGGCCACAACGATTGGGCTCAGACCATACTTTGAGAAGCTGGAGGAAATCTCCACTCTCCGAACGAAGAAGAGTGATTTTGATTGGCGTGACGGGCTCCTTCGATGGGGTCTCAACCTTCCTTCTCTTCACCGGTTCCTGCACTCTCTCATGAGAGCGGCATCCCTCTTCCAAGTCCACCACGAGACTAGAGGTCGAACCAGGGCCAAATCCGGCCACGAGTTGGTCCACAATAGGGACTGCCTTTCGCCGCTCCTTAGCAACAACCTTCTTATTGGCTTCATTCACCAACGCCTGAAGATTCTTCATTTTTTCTGCAAACACAAAAGAAGAAGAACGAATCAAACACAAAGAAGAATACAGAGCAATAAATCAATCAAAACAAAAAAGAAATGTAGCTACCAAGGCAGTCGTCTGGATCCTCAGACACTACCAGTTCAAGGGTATTGATGAGGCGGGGATCTGTTACCGATGTCCCATCCGCATTCATCAATGGGTTTCCCCGTTTGTCAGTTTTAGTCCTCCGTGAAAGAGACTGAACAAACGCCCAAATCTTTTGGTAAGCGTTCGTTTCTTCCTCCTTCAAACTAGGAGCAGTCTGGGAGAAATCCCTTGAGTCGAGACAGAAATGGTCCTGTTTCCAGCACAAAGGGAAGAAAGGGAAGCGTGACCCATCCTTCGCTACACCCAAAAGGGTGTTCAAAGCAGCCTCACTCTTTGGGCGAACCAAAAGGAAACGCTCTTTGAAACTCTGCACTTTGCCCGCAAAGATCTCAAACATCTTTTTGGTTTGGCGAAAAGAGACCCAATCGTTTTCACGTTGGACTGTGAAGATGGTATAGAAAACATTTTTGAAGGCCGGAACCTCTAGGTATTTACACACCAACTCAAAAGCCCGCATGAAGGCGTAAGAATTTGGGTGGATCTGGGAAGGCGACAACTTAGTCCAGCGAAATACCTCCCGTTGGAAATCAGAGAAAGGGATTCGAAAACCCATGTCTTTGAAAACCGCCTCATACATGGGAAAGACATGGTTTTCATATTCCGAACACACCCGGGTAGATGTGCTCGGAAGTAATACCTCCCAATTTTCAGATCTCCCTACGGAACTGAAGGGGATTTCGCCGGAACCGCCCTCAGAGAACACTGACTCCGTCTCCAAGGATTCGGTCCCAGGCCAGGCAGATGCAGGTGCAGTAGTTTCTTCGTTCGCCATGGAAAAACCTGAAAGAGAAAAGAAAAAGTGAATCCAACACTCAGATCCACCCTTCCTTCACCCATCGGGCCGACCACGGCGAGGAAGGGATCAAACGTCACCACTGAACAAAGTAGAAAGAGAAATCGACAATCATTCCGAGGCAAACATGACTGAAACTTATGGAGAAAAAGATACAGCCTGTCGCTAATGTTTCTCTCAAACAAATACAGAAACAGACAGCAAAATCCTAAAAACTTCTTTCATGCAGTGAAATCCATCGTTACAAACGGCAGAAACCACCGCGTCGGAGTAACTTCTACCCTAAAAACATGCAATCCTACGGTTTCTTAAACAAGAAACTAAAGGAGCCAAGCATAAAACAAAGGGTAAAAAGACGATCAAGAACATTACCTATTACGATGAAAGAAGATGGAAGTTGGAGTAAAGAGTTGACGGTTCGGAAAGGCTTCGTCTCTAAAAAACTCTCAAGATTTTTCTAAGTCTCAGAAGTGAAAGTGGTAGAGGTTCCAAACAAGAGTTTGAACTATTTATACTCACTTCACAAACCTTTCATGAACCACGAAGCCTCATTCTGCTACAGACCGTCACCTACAACTCTGCACCTAAGTGACAAGCTCACGGTTCAGATATAATCAAACTACTTATCCAAGGGTCCTGATGGCTGATAGCAGTTTCTCAAACGTCAGAATTAAACCAATGGTACTGATAGCGTCTTGGAAACACAAACCAAGAAGACACTCCAAGCTATAGGTACTCAAGTACCACAATAGCCTTTACATGTGTCAGCCAGAAACCAAAGGTCATGTCTCCTCAACCTTTCCCTCGGGACGTGGGCATTAAATGTAGGAATGACAATCGACCAAACTTTCTGACGAGGGAATCTTTCAATCCAACTGGAGAAATCGAGCACTCGCATAGCGAACACACATCACCTAAGAGGGGAACTTGTCTGGCTAGAAACAACAATATTTAGAGGATGGCAAACACGAACTCCAGACATGTCCGCTCAATCCTCACACAGTATTGCGGCCGTCAAAGACTTACAGTTCCCAACTCCGAGGCGATCTCACACATCTTGACCGCTCGACTCCATCCACGATCTTCCTTCCTCAGCCATCCTCGAACATCAAAGTACAACCGCACTTAAGTCATCACTCTTTTCCAAGAGCAACAACTTGGGGGCTACTGTTCTGGACCGTCCAAAAGGACTTTTGGCCCATTTACTTGGCCCCAATACAATCTAAAGCCCAAATAACACATTTGGCAATCTTACTTGCGGTACCCCTCTTCCCCGCGAAGGGGGTGCACGAAGCAAACGAGACCGGTTCAAACGAGCCCCAACGTCTCTTTGCATGTTCCCGCAATAAACTCTCGGGTGATTACACTTTCCATGATTTCGTAACCGCTAGAGCCTAGTGTGCCATTACAACGGCTCTGCAGCCCTCCACCTCTATAAATATGGGACTCAATGCAGTCCCCCATGTAGAACTCTTCTTCCTCTCTAAACCCTCACACTCTGATCTCTATTGACTTGAGCGTCGGAGCGACTGCAGATACACACCCCCTATCCGTTCCAGGTAGCATCCTGAAGCTTTAAACCACCTCACTAACCACCATATTCAAATCACTGGCAGCCACCTTCTGATCAGGTACAATCACGTATCATAAATTATATTAAATCATTTCAATCGACCAAATCAATGTGATAGTCACCAACCATGTCATTCAGAGAACTCTAAGATATATTCCATCAACAAAAAAAAGGACAGTCAAAAACAAAAGGAAAATTAGAAAAGTAAATAACAACTTCCACTTTAAATTATTGTCAAAATATAATTTCCATTTTAAATCCTGTCAATGATATCTAGTAGGGTTAAAAATTCTGATTTCCACTACATTTTAGATAAGATTTACAATAGATCAGACAAGGTTACGTCCTCGCGAGCTTAGTTTGGTAATGACAATACATAATATATGCAAGGTTTGGAGTTCAAACCCCAGACACCGCATAAAAAAGAAAGATCAGGTAGGTTACCTTAGCCAAAAGTGTTGCGACTTCCATGCCATTGTATCTCTGATTTTGGTTCACTCGGTTAGTAATTCCAACAAATATTTGCAAAACAAAATCAAAACAAACCAACTGTTTTTTTTCTTATTTGGATTTTTCCTCCTCAAATTGAATCAAACCAACCGACATAAGATTTCCTTTTTTTGACACACCGACAATAGTTTCCCTTACTAAAATATCCTTATTGATAATTAATATAGTAGTTAATTGGATTGAAATACAACAAATAAATAAAAAGTATTGGTGAAAAAATTAATTAATATTTCATCGATATTTAAATAATAATAATAATACGAGAAAGACAAATATCCTAAACTTGACAATTAACATGAGAAAAGGGAGTAGGATAATAGATAGCCACTTCATGCATGCTTGTAGATGAAGTCTCTTCTTTTCCACCTTTAATCAACAAACCTAGAAAAGCCTCTAGAGTGAATCAACAATGTAATGAGAGAAAGAGAAACATGAAGGTTTTCTTTTTGTGGTCCATATAAAACTATACATGGAAAGCTAACCTCGGTAATGATTCAAATTTTAGGATCCAACGTTTACAAACAAATCAAAAATTGGACCCTTTGATTTTTGTTTTTACAAATCCGGTCTCTAAACTATCACTTTGAGATTAAATTGACAAGAACATAGTTTAGATTAAATTGACTTGTTTTGAAGCAATTTGGCTCATCATATACATCGATTGTCTCTTACACAAGAGCACTCATCTTCTCCCCTTGAGAGCTCTAACTCCTCGAATGTATGTGCTATCGTGTCTTTTTAACCTACTAGAGTTATTGTTCTCTTATATTAATATCTCAAGTCGATGGTGTGTGGGATATCTCTATGCCAATGCCATTTTGTTTTTCTTTTTTTAATGATAAATGTTAGTTATTGTATTTTTTTTTTTTATGAAAATGTTTTGTTAATTAGTAGTAATGAGAGATGAACTGATAATGTTTTTTTTGAGAGCAGTTGA
>Ga0099826_10003068_pt1 | contig 11169 bp, 3 predicted proteins | sample Mtrugardesep15_FD_76830 | JGI IMG/M metagenome (GOLD analysis project Ga0099826, IMG submission 76830) | Root nodule microbial communities of legume samples collected from California, USA - M. trunc garden sep15 | ecosystem: Host-associated > Plants > Roots > Nodule | place: USA: California...
AAAAAAAAAAAATAATATCCATTCATTAAATTGAAAAAATACATCAGATACAATAACATCATCAAAATCGCTAAAAACGTAAAGGGTAAAACCGTGAACACACTCACAGCACTCAAGCTAATAGCATACAACGACAAAATGTATACAAATAATATGATAAAATCTAAATCAACAGAATACCCATGTTTCCATATCTGCAACGTCTGAAGTTGATCTTTCAATATGAACAAACGAACACCACAACAAGATGCAAAATCAAACAAACGTTGCACAAGACGACGAACAACACAACGCCGCACTCAGACGACGAAATCACGAAAAAACACAACAACAACAAAACTTTATATGTGAAAATCACTTATATTTGATTGAAAGAAATGGAAAAAAGGATGCAAAGGGGTGATTCTAGGTCAAAAATGACCTAGAACCACCCTTCCTCGATTAGTGAAAGAGAAAGAAAACCTAGAGAGAAGATGAAGGTTCTCTCCCTAAAAAACTAGGGCCGACTAATTTTGATATCGTTTAGAGATAGTTAGTGAGAAGATCATTGCACAATGAGGATATGTTAAATTGGGGTGTAGATAACCCCAGTTCAGTCTTAAAATTCATCTCAACCCAAACATAATGGGTCAGGTTTGATCTAGTAAAACATAATAGAGACGTGACAATGACACAATTTAAGTATAGATCATGTTCGAGTTACCACTCCCAAATTTGATTTGAGGGCAAAGAGTTTTGAAAATATTTTTTACATATTCTCTTACTCCTCTCTCTCACACGACTTATTCACTTCCACACCACTAACTTTATATTTTGAACCTAAACATAAGCTTCGCTTCATAGGTCATTGTTCCTCGCCTCCTTCAACTTAGCTTTACACTGTCGCAAATCGTTTTATTTTGAATAACAAGTGTATTATCAATCTCGTCCATTAGATTTTTTTGTGGTGGTTGAGATTTGAACCTGATACCTTGCATATTTTATACATTGTTTATGCGATATGAGTTAAGCTCACGAGGACATTGAATTTAACCGATGTAGTTCATTTTTTTATAAAATAACTGAGTTAATTTTTTAATCTAAACCATCGGATCTCAAAATAATGGCTAAGATTCATTTCAGTTAATAATATCCCTATACGTTTATTTTTTTGTCTGAAAGAATCCCAATACGATTATCTATTAATACATGGAATCCGGATCATATTAATACCTGAAATTGTTGTACCAGAAAAACTAGAAGCTCTTTTTTTCTTCCCCTAATTTCTGACGGAAATCCATATATTATATTCTTTTTTGTCTCAATTCGGATTCCAGGGAAAAGGTCTCTGCAAACCCATATAAGAACACAAACATATTTCTTTCCAAAAAAAAATCACAAACATATTTGTTTTTGTCTGTAATTTAGGCGATTGGTGCTAACTCTCTGCCGATGTATGTGCAAAAGGACAACATACGGCGATGCCGAACAACCAATGTCTCAATTGCGTCTTCCCCATAATATTCTTTTTTTATTATTTATTTATTTTCCACCTTTTCGCAACTACATCGTTCCAACTTCATCAATATCAATTGTAACCTTCAACCATTCTCAATTCAATTTTTGTCTTTTGGGCTCTACACGTTACGTTCTTCTCTTTTGCTGGTACAATTTTTATTTTTAATTTATGTTATTAATTGTAGATGTTTAGTTTTGAAATTTGAATACTTTACCAACTGTAACAATAAATTAATAAACCTTGGAATTTTGTGTTTATTGTATGTACATTGAATTTTGAGGTGGTCGTGTTTGTGTTTAACCTACCTGTATTGACTTAATGTCTTTTTTGTTGTTTTTATTCTATGTTAATTTAACACACCTTGCTTTAGTTTGAATTGAAATTTTCAAATGTACACAATTCACCAAACTTTTGCCTGTTTTTCAATCTGATGATACATAATTTTAAATGTTCGTAGGAGATGACTTTTCTGAATGGTTTCATTTGTTTTTATAGGCATGAAGCAAATGGAACACAAGAAAGAGCCTATCTCGGATGCAAGATCGGTAGAGGAAACTGAAATACCTGTCTCAGACAGACTTGATCTAATTCCAATGACAACATTGACGCTGTCCTCGCGCAACAATTCTGTTTGTCGTTTTTCCACAAAGGAAAAAAGTATTGGAGCGTCGAATGAGTCGGCGAAGAAACTTTCTTTACTCATAGTTTTCTATGCTATTGTTATGCTTGTTGAATTTGTTGGGGGTTTGAAAGCTCGCAGCTTATCTGTTATTAGTGATGCTGCACATTTGCTTTCTGACATTGGTGGATTTGCAATCTCTCTGTTTGCAGTGTGGGCTTCGGGTTGGGAGGCAACGCCTCATCAATCTTTCGGGTATAATCGACTTGAGGTTTTAGGTGCTCTTATATCTGTTCAGTTAATTTGGTTCATATCTGGTTTTTTGATATATGAAGCAGTTGGTAGACTTGTTTATAAAAATGATAGAGTGAATGGAAAGCTCATGTTTGCCATTGCCACATTTGGGTTTGTTCTTAATTGTATCATGGTTTTATGGCTTGGTCATGATCATCATCATGGTTTTGGAGACTCGGATCCTGGTCATCATCACGGGCACAATCATGATCACGGTCATCATCATCATCATCATCATCATGGTCACAGTCATCATCATCATGGTCATGATCATAGTCATCATCAATCCAATGGAGACTCGGACCATGATCATGGGATGGAGGAACTGCCTAAAATAACCGATGAGGAGAACCTTACCATGCTTTCAAATGGTAAGAAGAATACTAATGTTCTGAATATAAATATCCAAGGGGCATATTTGCATGTGATGACTGATATGATTCAATCTTTTGGAGTGATGATTGCTGGAGGAGTAATATGGGCTAAACCAGAATGGTTTATCGTTGATCTTTTATGTACTCTAATATTCTCTGTTTTATCCTTAAGTACTACTCTGCCAATGCTTCGAAATATTTTTGGCATTCTAATGGAGAGAACGCCAAGTGAGATTAATGTCATTCAGCTGGAAAATGGTCTTAGATGTATCAAGGGAGTGCAGGATGTTCATGATTTGCATGTTTGGGCTATAACAGTTGGAAAACTGTTTCTATCTTGTCATGTAGTGGCCGAACCTGGCATAAATTCCATTGATTTACTTTCTGTGATTAAACAATATTGTGAAAACACTTATCAAATACAACATGTAACCATTCAAATTGAGTAAGGTTATATTCTTTTCTGCTCCATTATTTTCATCTTATTGATTATTTGTGTGACGCATACTCATATAGATTCACAAGACGTGCTTTATTCTATTCTATTTTGACTTTGAACAACAGAAATTACCATTCTATTCTATTTTGACTTTGCACAGCAGAAATACCAGTACTTGAAAATGCACATGTTTCAAGGTCCCAACTAATTTTATAAGACAGTTGTATAGCTCTATTCGCTATTTTGGTTTTTGATGTTCAATCAAACAACATATTTCTTGTTCCCTTTAAAATGCAACTATTTGGTTTTGCAATTTCTCTTTTTAAAATTCAACTATTTGTTTTTCCTAAGAAGGAGCGAGACGCCTTGTTTTTTTTTTAAACAAGGAGCGGGACACCTTGAAAAGTAGCCAATGAATTTGTGACTTTATTTATAGACCTATAATTTTATGGTGCACAAGTGAGCTAGGCATGTTTTGTACTAACACAAATTTGTTTCAACCATTGAATCCATAAGTTCCAAAATTGGTTTAAGTGAGATATGATGAATTTTTCGATCCAATGGTTGAAAACAATTGTGTGGTACAACACTACCTTATTTGTGCACCCATATAATTAGTCTTATACTCTTATTGTGAGTACAGTAAAAACGAGATATTGCAATTGTACCCAAAAAAAAAAAATACATTGCAAAAGGGATGATCATGCATTCGGTGAAAAAGATCTAAAGTAACCTTGTAACAATTTAATAAACAAAAACCGAAAGCAGTTATTAATCTTACAAGACCTCCCTGAAACGTCAGATTCTCATTAACCAGGCTATATCATCAAATATCTGTCAGATCCAATATTACATCAATTCAAAAGAAATTATCACATCAAGGAAGAGATAACCAAAGAAACTAGCAACACTAGTTTTGAATCTTTCACAACCTTCCTCATCGCAACTCAACAAAGTAAAATGTAATCTACATGTTTATCTCTCACCCATAAAGGAAAAATAAAAAGAGAAAGGAGCAAAACCAGAATTGGGGGGGAAAAAATACTATCTGCTAGTAACAATTTATCTGAAAATATCACATTAAGTCGAACAGCAGCCTCTCTTTGTATTCGCAGATGCATCTGCAACATTGATGGTGGTTCCTTGACCAGGAAGTGAGGTACCAGCTGCTTCCTGAGCTGCAAGTGCTTTTTTGCTAACAATATGATAAATCTCTGTCAATATAGTTTGGAATGCCTTCTCAATGTTGGTTGCTTCCAATGCAGATGTCTCGAGAAAAGAGAGGCCTTCCTTCTCTGCTAATGCTTGACCGTCATCCTCTGAAACAGCTCTAAGATGGTTCAAATCAGACTTATTTCCTGCCATCATGATCACTATGTTAGAATCCGCATGGTCCCTTAATTCACGCAGCCACCGGTTGACATTGTCAAAGGTTTGCCTCTTAGTAATGTCATATACAAGGAGAGCACCAACAGCTCCTCTATAATAGGCACTAGTAATGGCACGGTACCTCTCCTGACCTGCGGTGTCCCAGATCTGTGCCTTTACAGTCTTTCCCTCTACCTATGGAGGAAGAAAAAGGAACAACCATTGGTAACATAGTAATACAAACAAGGATTCATAGACAATCTCTGCACAACAGCATATTAAAAAAAAACTTCCAACACAAACACAAGCAAACGAAAGTTTACTCCCCATATACATCATATCATAATATTTGTTTCAAGTTTTAACAACGGAGGTCACTTAGTTCGTAGTACTTTTTAAAACGGAAAAAATTAGAGTGAGGAAATGGCACTCCAAGGAACACCTTTGGAATGGTGATATATAGTGTAATGAAGTGGAATGGAACACTATAAAACTGATAAGAACAGAAACAACATTGATCTTAGCCAAAAGGGCCAAAAAAAAGGTGGTATGGAATTTAGTTGGATTTTTAAAAATCTATGTTATCGCATTCAATTTCATTTCATTTCTTCATTTCACTCCATTCCACCGTATACACCAATCCAAACATGCCTTCAAATTTAGGTGAGTATTTACCAATAAAATAAAATTCACCTCGCCCCCAAAGGGACTAGCGGAAACTTGAACCCGCAACATGTCACAGATAAACATTGTCATACTTCACTAAACCAACCCTTTGGGGTTTTGAATTCAGAATCATTGGATACTGATAAGCTTAAACACACAAGATGAGTTACAACAAGTCAAGCGTTGACATCAATCAATATACTTTTTTCAATGAACATGAATTTTAGTTCTCTGCCCTTGATCACAGCAATTGAAGCTAAAATCATTCAACTATAACAAATTAGTCTCACAGGACGATCCTCAAAAAACTATAACTTGCAAAATTTCTAATCAATCAAAATTGAAAATAAAAAACTTAAATAACTGGAAATTTATAAGTATTACAAAGAACGCATTCACAACGAAACGGTCAAAAAATCAACATACAGAGAGAAATTGGAAGTACCTGAAGGGTTCTGGTGGCGAATTCAACACCAATAGTAGATTTAGACTCCAAACAAAACTCATTTCTCGTAAACCTAGAGAGAATGTTGGATTTACCAACACCAGAATCTCCGATCAAAACGATCTTGAACAAGTAATCATACTCATGATCCACCCTATGCGCCATCGATCTTCTCCTCTCCGATCTCTAACAACCTATCAGATCCAATCACAAAATTCATTCAGATCCAATTACACACCATCAAAACCACAAATCAAATGAAGAAGTAGATCTAATAACTCAATCAAAAAGGAAAAGAAGTTACCGTGAGAAGAATTGAATTTGATAGCGATGAATCGAGAATTGAATTTTCTTCAGTAGTTAGTTTGATGAAGCTTTCAGGAGCATGTGAGAGTGTGGTTCGGATTTTGGAACGGTTCGGGTAAAAAACGAACCGTAGAGAAAAGAAGAAGAAGAGGTATAGAAGGTGGAGGTTTTTTCAGAGAGGGGGTGGAAATGGCCAATTGGAGAAAACGGAAATATCGATGAGCGAGAAAGCACTTACAACGGCGATTAAATAACGTATTATTTAATTCATTTCATTAATGTTTTTAATTAATTCTTCTTTTTCTTTTTTACTATATTGAAGAAAAACGGTGTCGTATTGGAGTATAGGACAAAGAAGATGAAGGTGACTGTGTAGGCATTGGCAAGCTGGCTGGCTGGTGGGTGAATGAAGTACAAGGTGTCAATTGCCAGAGATTTTACACGCTTTTCTTTGTTGGCCTCTTTTGTTTCTTTCCTCTTTTCATGTCGTTTTAAATTAATTAATCATTAATTATAAGTAATTTTGAATATTCCAAATAGCAAACTTACAATAATAAGACAAATAGTTGTTCGTGAACCTAATTCAGTTGGTATAAAAAATGCATTGTCATAATTTAGTTGGCAGAAACAACGCATTGTTATACAATGTGATTGAAGTTTGAACGTTGAACACCCCACTTACTTAGACATGATCGTAATAAGTTCTATTTCAACTTTTGTAAAAAAAAAAAAAATGTCTATCAAATGCCAACAATATTTTGTTTTAATAAGCCAAAATAAAACTAGATTAGTGAAAACATATTATTTTTTATTGTTACAAAGAGAGTCGAAGCCCAACTGAAAATACATTCTAAGTAACACAAGGTGTACTAGAGCAAAATGCAAAGAGAGTTTACAATTTGTTACAGCAACAACAAAGCCAAGAGAACAAGTAAACTACAAGCGAATACCCAGGACAATGCAAACAATATTAAGTCGAACCCATTTATTTGGATTCGAATATGGTGTCTCACAATTTTGAGTGTCAGTTTTATTGTTACTTTGTGTAAAGAAAAAATTGTCATGGTAGTTTTAAAATAAGGTCATTATATGAAGTTGATAACGAGTTAACTCATGCTATGTAAGTAGAGGTAGCAAAATAGATTGAGTTTGTCCAACCAATTCATTTAACCATCTATTTTAAGCATGTCAATTGAAGTCTTGAACTAAACCATCCAAAATAGTTTATCTTGTCTAACTTGCTAAAAACTGGAATAGGTTGATTCGCTCGATCAATTTAAAAAAAGATGTTTTATGAATGTCCCTAATATAATGTAATTACATTACGTTTTTTTAACTTCGGAGCAACCTTAACTCCAATGCTTTTGAGGAAGGTAAACACATGTGTATTATCTTCTTTGCTTTAGATTGGGTCATCGTCTCCTCATTCTAAAATTTACTTTGTATAAATATAAAATATATGACCAACCTATACATGATCCTCTTATTAAAATTTATGATGGATTGATGCAAGTGTTATTATTTTTATGAGATGTGAATGACGATAAATTAATATTTTTAAAGGCCAACCCATTGAAAAGCTTAAGTTTCAGCTCGACCACTCAAGTAGAGGTGGCAAAAAAATTTGTACCTTGTTGATATCCAGAGATAAAATCTGTCACGGGCACGGTGCTAATACCTTAAGGAATATCCCTAGATAAAATAAAATAATAATATTACCTGATATTTTATGAATATGGATGCAGATTTAACATGGGTATATTTTGGGCTGATCAGTTTTCTCGCTTTGGGGATAATGAGGCAAAGGTATACATGGGTTTTCCTTCAAATGTATATTTTGGCCTCATTATTTAGTATGGGTTGATGCTTTGGTTGGGAGGTGTTCCGTATATATGCGGCACCGGTTGTATTGCTTTTCTCCTTTTTTGAGTTTTTCGCGTCTTGCGATTACTCGTTATTCATAATATTTGTCATTTCAAAAAAAAAAAGGATGCAGATTTAACGTCATTCGTGCCCGCAAATATTCGTACTTGTTACTAAACTAGGTATTGTAAATAACATAAATATTCTTACTTAAATACTGGCTCCGGTCCTAAATATAAGAGAATATTTTTTTCTCCTAAGTTCATTGAATAAATGGTGTATTTAGCTTATATTATTGTCCATATACATTAATTATTCAATGAACCTAAAAATTATTCTTCTCTTGTATTTAGGATTCGAGGGAGTATAAAAGAGGAAAGACCTTTTCAATTTTTGTCAACAAAAAACAAATTAAAAATTACGGTATGATTTTTTTTAATGTTTTTGTTAAATCTAGGAACTTTGTTTTTGTTAAATGTGATAAATTTTATTTATGCTTTTGTTGATTGTGGGGTTTTTGACCCAGTGAACTTTGGTATTTCAGTGGTTTGGAATGATTTTTTATGCTTTTGTTGAAATAGTATTTTGAAATAGTTGAGAGAATATTATAATTTTTTTAATATATATTATTATAATTATTAATTAAAATTCATAAGTTTGAACCCTTATCTCAGGGTCCTGGCTACGCCACTGACAGGGATGACCTTCACGCTATTAGCGTTAAGACCTCGCTTGATGAGTAATCTATAAGTATACAAGTCAATGCTTTCTAAGATATATTGAAAAATGTATAAAGAGGTTATAAGTTTTTTTTTTTTTTTTATCAAATTGTATTGAAGGGTGGATGTGGTGAGGTCACACATCATATTACTATTTTTGCCCAAACAAATTTAATTGTAAAGTCTTGATAAGATTACATACATTAACGCTCATATGAATAGACCACATAATAATAAACTAAAAACTTGACAAATGTTCAAAGATCAAGCATTTTCTCATCAAATAAAAAAAGACCAACCATTTAGTAGTTATATGCTAAAAACCTTTTTTTTTTTACAATTTATATACTATAAACTCATCATCATCATCATCATAAAGAAATAGTTATTGACTCGATCAAATGTAGTTGTCAACTCACCACAAAAACTAGTTGGTCAATATTTTATTTATTTTTTCCCTAAAAGGATATTTTATTTATTTATTTCAACGTAGAATGTTTGTTTTAGGATGTAAAACCCATAACATAATAATGGGCCTTGGACGGGTTAGTGGAACCCATGAATTTTCAATAAAAAAACCCGGTATGAACCCGTTTGAAAACGCGATCTCTCATTTTCATAACCAGAACGATTCAACAACACAAGAAAGAAAAAAGAAAAAGATGAAGAAGGAAGACACAGTGAAACTGATCAGTTCCGATGGATTCGAATTCGTCGTTGACAAAGAAGCTGCAATGGTTTCACAAACTATTCGCAACATGCTTACCTCTCCAGGTTTGTTTTTCTTCCTCGATCACTTTACCTTTTTATAGTTTTTTTTCAATTAGTGCAATTAGGGTTAAGAATTAGCGTTAATTCATACAAGGTTAAGATTGTTGAAGATGTGATCCGTTCTTTGTTAATTGCTAGGGAGTTTTGCTGAAAGGGAACACGGACAAGTGACGTTTCCTGAGATTAGTTCAACTATTCTTGAGAAGATTTGTCAGTATTTTTATTGGCATCTTGAATTCGCTAGGTATTGCAATTGGAGATAGTTTTGTTATTAATAAATGTTGGATAGTTTTGTTATTGTTGACTAAACATCACTAAACGAAGGTTTAGTGGAAGACGATAGAATTGCAATTGGAGGTAAAACTGAATTATGTTCATCTAGTTGACCACATTCATACACTTTTTGCAATGAAATTTGAAATCTGAATTGCAATTGGAAGATGATCGAATTGCAATGATTATGTTTGGTTGTTTTAAGTTCAAAAAAGTTAGTTAGTGTGAATCCAGATGCCTTGTGAACTTGTTCAACAATTATGAGTTATGACCTATGTTTTAGACCAATAGTGTTTAACTCTGGATTACGAGGGTCCCTTTCCCTTGTGAACCGGAGGTTAACAAATTGAAAATTATTGAGTGATTTGAAATTATAACCAAGCAACCTTACCATTTTTAGTTTACACTTGACCCGCTAGCCTACGTCCTTGGACATTTACATCATCATTTAATAATACCTTTCTCTAGATTGCTTTTGTGATAGTTGCAAAAGTTTGTTTTAGGTATTGGAGTTATGTTTTTCTTACTGATGTTAAGCTTTTTAAATCCCTCAATTTTATTTAGTGTTATTAAATTATTGTGTTGATGTGTTTATGTTGGTTTTGCTAGTGGGAAGGACAGAGAGTTTCCTATTGAACCTGAATTAACTCTGGAGTTAATGATGGCTGCCAATTACCTACATACTTGAGCATACCGACTTCCCAAAGGTTCATAGTTCTCTTCATTAATATTGTAGGCTTTTGTTATTCCCTGGGTTTTTACAGTATGTAATGTTTAATTTTCACAGTAATTGTTTTTAGTTGTAACCTTCCCGCTTTTTTTCCCCTCAACAGGTAATGCAGCAGAAACTGTTGCTTTGCTTATGGAGAAGAATAAGCTACTATTGTTGTTGCCGTTGTAAACTAATACTTGCGGCAACTAGAATATACCTATAATCTGTGTAATCAAATGATAGTTAGAATCAGCTGTTAGAGTAACCTGATTGATGTGTGTCTAGATTTTCTGTAATTCAGTTTCGCTAGTTGGTTCTGTCAGTTGATCATGCTTTGTTCTAATTCAACTTTGATTACATATGTAGCTATTTGTCAAATCTTTGTAGTGATATGTTAACGATTTGTTTGGTTTATTTTTATTGTGAAAAATAAAGGACAAATGGAACACGTTGAGTGAAGTTATTTTTTTTCTTTTCTTTCTGTAAGTTGGCAAAAGTGATTTTTTGTTTTCTTTTTGAGCGAAGCACAGCAACAGTGATTTTAACAATGAAAAAAATTCAACGTGTAGCTAATAACTTTCATGTTTTTATTAGCCGATCAACTAATGGGGTGTTAATGAACTTGCTAGAGCATCTATCTCTTATGCCCGTCACAACTCACAATACAATTCATCGCAGCTTGATTGTATCTCTTCAGATCTGCCTCCAAAACCCAATAATAAACTAAAGATATGAATCATCTCATATTCTACAATAGCTCTAGAGTCTGAACTAGTTTTCACAACTGAGTATGCTTGAAAGTCCTGCCACCATGATGCCACC
>Ga0099826_10003069_pt1 | contig 11167 bp, 13 predicted proteins | sample Mtrugardesep15_FD_76830 | JGI IMG/M metagenome (GOLD analysis project Ga0099826, IMG submission 76830) | Root nodule microbial communities of legume samples collected from California, USA - M. trunc garden sep15 | ecosystem: Host-associated > Plants > Roots > Nodule | place: USA: California...
AATTCGATATATCTTTCAGAAACTGACTCGATATATTCATCTGTCATATTTGGAATCTGTTGCCCTTCTTTACCTTGAAAACCATTTTCAATTAACCAGCGGCGAACAAATTCTTTGGATAATTGTTTTTGCTCTTCACCTTTTTCTTGTCTTTCAGCATATCCATCAGCGTAGAAATAACGAGAAGAATCTGGTGTGTGAATTTCGTCAATTAAAACAATAACACCATCTTTTGTTTTTCCGAACTCATATTTGGTGTCTACTAAAATCAATCCACGTTTGGCAGCGATTTCAGTTCCTCTTTGAAATAAAGCTCTCGTATATTTTTCTAAAACTAAATAATCTTCTTCTGAAACAATTCCTTTTGCTAAAATATCTTCGCGAGAAATATCTTCATCATGAGAACCGTTATCTGCCTTTGTAGTTGGTGTAATAATTGGCTCTGGAAATTTATCGTTTTCTTTTAAACCTTCAGCCATAGTAACACCACAGATTTGTTTTCTTCCAGCCGCATATTCACGAGCCGCATGTCCTGACAAATAACCACGGATAACCATTTCTACTTTAAAAGGTTCGCATAAATGTCCAACAGCAACATTTGGATCCGGAGTAGCAATCAGCCAGTTTGGAACAATATCTTCTGTCAATTCCATAAACTTTGTTGCAATCTGATTCAAGATTTGTCCTTTGTATGGAATTCCTTTTGGCAAAACTACATCAAAAGCCGAAAGTCTATCGGTAGCTACCATTACTAAAAGTTCGTCGTTAATATTATAAACTTCTCTAACTTTTCCGCGGTAAACTGATTTCTGGTTCGGGAAATTAAAATTTGTAGTTGTAATTGTATTACTCATTATCTTTAGTTGTGTTGTTTTTTATGAATGCAAATTTAAAACTATTTCACATAGTTACACAATGAAATTTCAGATAAGAAAATAAAAAATCCCTAAATAAGTAGTCATTTAGGGATTTTCCTTTCTAATATTTTCTAAAATTAACTTGTTACAAACTCTTTATCTAAAATTTTAGATGCAATATATCTAGCAACGCCATCCTCGGCATTTGTTTTAATTACTTCTAAATCTGGCAGAGTTTCTTTCAAAATTGATGGAGCATTTCCCATAATCAATCCTTTGCCAGATGAAGACAGCATTTGCACATCATTAAATCCGTCTCCAAAAGAAACCGCTTCAGACAATGTAAATCCTTCTCTTTCCAATACCTGCTCAATTGCAACTGCTTTATCTATAGATTTGTCCATAAATTCTAAACAAGTCGGCAAACTAAAAGCATGATGCAAATGTTCTGAAGAATTGGCTAAAATGGCATCTTTCAACTTGACTAATTTTTCGTGATCGCTGCAAGAGAAGAAAATTTTAATAGCTCCAAAATCCTCTAAATTCTTATAATCTACCAGTTCTGGACGATATTTTAATTCTGTTTGAAAAGAATTCAGTTTTTCGTTCCATTTATTGGTTTGCCAAACATTTTCTTTGAATAAAACGACCGTGATTTCTGGATCAATTTCAACATTTAATGCGGCCTTAACTACATCACTGTCTAAGTTGAAAGCAAAAAGCTGTTCTTTATTTGGCGAATGAATTCGGGCTCCATTAGAACTTACCAAATAAACTGGAACTTCCAATTTATCAATAATTGCCATTGCATCTAGATGATGGCGACCTGTAGCTACCACAATTAGATATCCTCGATTGTGAAGTTCTTGAAAAATTGATTTAGTATAATCTGAAATAGTGTGTTGTGGGTTAAGCAAAGTTCCGTCAAGGTCGCTTACTACAACTTTTATATTTTTAAGTTTTGTCATATTAAGTATCAAATATCAATGATAGGCAAATTTAAGGTTTTAAGCTCGTCTAGACAAAGATTACAAGCTTTTAAGGTTAGAATTGAGGTAAGTTTATTATTTAACTATTTGGTTAAATATTGCTTTTAAACAATTTTAAACTTTAACAATTTTCGTTTTGTATAAATTTATTGCTTTATCTAAAACATTTTCAATCTTTTCTAAAGGTAAATCTTCTTCAGAATCAAAAAGCATAATTTTCATTTTCTTCCTGTTTTCTTGAACTAAAAATGGTTCATCTAAATCTTTGTCATTAACAAATCCAATATAAACCTGTTTAATTTCTTATGTACCCATAAATAGCAAAACATTTTACCATTTATAGTAGAAAAAAGGAAGCTTATATTTCCATTCTGGTGTGATTGCAGTGTCTTTTTTTAAAATTATATCTCTTAAAGCGATCATTATTCCCTTTACCGGTTCTTCTTGGTTTAGATAGAAATCATCTAATTGCTTCATTTTCTTAAATAAAATAATATTGCTTTAACTTCTCTATCATTAAAATCAAAATTATGAATATAAGCATTTTGATTTGACCAATCTTTAAGTGCTATAGCCTCTTTGTTTCCATGCTTTAATAAACTATCCTGCTTTGTTATATAATCAATATAAAACCTTTCATTTGTTTTTTGATCTCTAACGGAATTTACTAAAAAATTATCCTTCGCATCCTTGCCTCTATGGCAGTTTATACAATTCTTTTCGTAGTATTTTTTTCCAATATTCTCCAATAAAATCTCACTTCTCTGCAAAGCTAATTCTTCGTAGAATTTATTTTTTTCTACTTCTTTCTTTTTGCAGGAAATTAAATTAATTAAAATCAAGAAACTAAAAAGTTTAATCATTGTATATTTTAGGGTTATAAAAAAATAAATATTCGTTTTACATTAAAAAAAATGCGAAACGAATATTTATTTTTTTAGCCAATCCTATAGTTATTTGGAAAAACGGATTAAAATGATTTACAAAATCTGTAAAAATCCTTTAATCTGTGGCAAATTCATTTCACAAAATTAATCGTGATTCTCTATTTGTTTATAAGCATCGATTACCTTTTTAACCAATCTATGGCGAACGATATCTTTATCATCCAAATAGATAATTCCAATGCCTTCAATGTCTTTTAGAACCAAAAGTGCTTCTTTAAGACCAGAAATTGTTCTTCTCGGCAAATCGACTTGACCTGGATCACCAGTAATCATGAATTTGGCATTTTTTCCCATACGGGTCAAAAACATTTTCATTTGTGAATGTGTGGTATTCTGAGCCTCGTCAAGAATTACAAAAGCATTGTCAAGAGTTCGTCCGCGCATGAAAGCTAGAGGTGCAATCTGGATAATTCCTTTCAGAATATAATCTTCCAATTTTTCGTTTGGAATCATATCTCGCAATGCATCATAAAGCGGTTGCATGTAAGGATCAAGTTTTTCCTTCATATCTCCAGGCAAGAAACCCAGATTTTCTCCCGCTTCTACTGCTGGACGCGTCAGAATAATTCTTTTTACTTCTTTGTCCTTCAGCATTTTTACCGCCATAGCGACTCCTGTATATGTTTTACCAGTTCCAGCGGGACCTACTGCAAAAACCATATCGTTCTTTTTAACGGTATCAACCAGCAATTGCTGATTTGGTGTCATTGCTTTTACAATTTTACCACCAACACCGTGAACTAAGATTTTATCATGATCGTAAGCTCTCTTTTCATCCTGACCATCACTCATTATCACACGCTCAATTACGTTATCGTCAATATTGTTGTAACGTGTAAAGTGAAGCATTAATCTTTGAAATCTTTTTTCGAATTCGTCTAAAACTTCTTTTTCGCCAAATGCTTTTAAAGTTGTCCCTCGTGCTACGATTTTAAGCTTTGGGTAATACTTTTTAATAATTTCTAAATGGCTATCCTGTGCGCCCCAAAATTCTTTTGGTGCAATATCTACTAGCTCGATTATTCTTTCGTTCAAATGAAGTTGTTTTAAATTAAAATAATTCCTTTTAATATTTAGTGGCTGTCGGGTCTTTTTTTATTCACAGTATCCGGTCGCAGTTTTCAGCTTTTCGTTTCTTGAACCTAAATCTGTGTTTCTGAATATTGTAACAGGCAAAAACTTTTAAAAAACACAAATTGTCTTTACTTTCTTTCAATTTGTGTTTACTATTATTAGCTTTGCATTTCTCAAATTTAATGAAAATTAGATTTAAATACTATCAATAGTTATAAACAAAAATATGTCAATAATTACCCTTACTACGGACTACGGCTTGAAAGATCACTTTGTGGGGTCGCTGAAGGGTAAAATACTTTCTGAAAACCCAGAGGTTCAAATCATTGACATTTCTCATGACATTGATCCCTTTAATACGGCCGAAGCAAGTTATATTATCGGAGCATCTTATTTGAGTTTCCCAAAAGGAACTGTGCACTTAATTGGTGTCGATATCGAGCGCAATAAAGAAAACCAGCATATCGCTATGCAATGGAACGATCATTACTTTATTTGTGCCGATAACGGAATCTTAAGCATGCTTACGCAGAAAATTGTTCCGCAAAAGATTGTGGCAATTAATATTCACGATCGTTTCCCCATTGAAGCGACAGATTTGGATATCTTTATTCAGGTTGCTTCTCACTTATCTAGAGGTGGTTTATTGAATGTTATCGGAAAAGAAATTTCGTCTATTAAAGAAGCTACCGAATTGCAGGCTCTTGTTACAGATGACGGAAATTCTATAAAAGGAAACATCATATATATTGATCATTTTGGAAACGTTGTAACCAATATTTCTAAAAAACAATTCTTAGAAGTTTCGCGCGGACGTCCTTACGAAATTGTGATGAAACCAAAGAGCATCAAAACAATTCTGCCAAATTATTCGGCTATTGCCACTTCTGACAAATATCCGATTAAAACCTATGAAGGAGAAAAACTAGCTATTTTTAATGAAGCTGGATTTCTAGAAATTGCTATTTTCAGAAGCAATCCTTCTAAAGTGGGTTCTGCAAATAGTTTGTTGGGATTGAATTATCGTGATGTGATTACGATTAAGTTTTCTTAGAAAAATTTTAGATTTTAGATTTTTTAGCTCGCAGATTTCGCTGATTGAGCAGATTTTTTATTGTTTTTGATCATGAATATAGCCCGTGGTTGAAACCACGGGAACATAACGCATATCACTCAACGTTTCCCGTGGTTGAAACCACGGGCTATGTTTAAAAATACTGTGAAAATAGAATTTAAAAATCGACATTTATAATATTTCATTTTTTGTTTAAAACAATAATCTATTTTGGTATTTTTGCGCACCTGTAAGATTTTAGACAATTCAAAAATCTAAAATCAACAATCTAAAATCTAAAATAATAAGATGTTTGTTCGAATAGTAAAAATGAGTTTTCACGAAGAAAAAATTCCTGATTTTCTGGAGAATTTTGAATCGGTGAAAGAAAAAATACGAAATGTAGAAGGGAATCGTTTTTTAGAATTGTATCAGGACAAAAATGATAAATGCATCTTTTTCACTTACAGCTACTGGGAAACGGAGCAAGATTTAGAAAATTACAGAAAATCCGAACTTTTTAATACGGTTTGGGATTTTACAAAGAAACTATTCAATGCTAAACCAGAAGCATGGAGCGTTGATAAATTGGTGAGCTTAAATTAGTTTTCAGTCACAGTCGCAGTTTGCAGCGTGGCCAGAACAAATCAACCGCTAAACAAAAAACGATTACACGATTAAACAAACAAACGAATAAACCTTATACATGAAATCAATCATTTTAAGAGAAATAAAATCTTTTTTTGGCTCTCCAGTTGGCTATTTGGTCATAGCCGTTTTTTTAATCAGCAACGGACTATTTTTATGGGTGTTCGAAGGAGATTATAACATTCTAAATACAGGTTACGCCGATTTAACTCCGTTTTTCACATTGGCGCCATGGATTCTGATTTTCTTAATTCCAGCTGTAACGATGAGAAGTTTCTCTGACGAAAAAAAACAAGGCACTTTAGAATTGCTTCTAACAAAACCTTTATCAATTTGGGAAATTGTAAACGGTAAATTTTTCGGCTCATTTTTGCTGATTATTCTAGCGATTATTCCAACGTTAATTTACGTAAAAGTAATTTCAGATTTAGGTTCGCCAGAAGGCAATATTGACATGGGCAGCACAATTGGTTCTTACTTCGGATTATTATTTTTAATTGCTTCTTATTCAGCAATTGGAATCTTCACTTCTACTCTTTCAGAAAATCAGATTGTGGCTTTTATTGTGGCCGTTTTTCTGTGTTTTTTCTTTTATTTTGGTTTTGAAGGTTTGAGTTCGCTAATTCCAGGTTCAAACAATTTTATTTCAATCTTAGGGATGCAAAATCATTTTAAAAGTATGAGTCGTGGTGTAATTGATACTCGCGACATTATTTACTTTTTAAGCATTACCATTGCTTTTTTGTCTTTTACTGTTTACCAATTAAAATCTTATAAAGCCTAATGAAACCATCTATAAAGCAAAATTTAAAAACATTAGGTATTACTATTTTCATTTTAGTAGTTTTAAATGTACTTGGAACTCTATTTTCCCATCGTTTTGATTTAACGAAAGACAAACGTTATACGTTATCTCCAACTTCGTTGGGCATTATAAAACAAGTTCAAAATCCGCTTTCTATTAAGATTTATATGGCTGGAGATCTCCCAGCCGATTTTAGACGTTTACAGCAGGAAACCAAACAATTACTGGAAGAATTTCAAGCCTATAATAGTAATATTGTTTTCGAATTTGTTGATCCGCTAGAAAATGAAGATGAAAGCGAAGAACTTACAAAATCACTTTTCCAAAAAGGATTAACTCCTGTAAACATTACAGTTGACGATAAAGGAAAACAATCTCAAGCTATGGTTTTCCCATGGGCAGTTGCAGTTTACAATAACAAAGAAGTTAATATTCCATTATTAAAAAACATAATGGGAGCTTCTACTACGCAAAAAGTAATTGGATCTATTCAGCATTTAGAATATTCAATTGCTGATGCCGTAAATAAAGTGACTAAAAATAAACAGAAAAAAGTTGCCATCATAAAAGGAAATGGTGAATTAAACGAAATTCATATCGCCAAAATGCTGATGCAGATTCGTGAGAGTTATTTTATTGGACCTTTTACTTTAGATTCTGTTGCAAAAGATCCAAACGGAACTTTAAATGCGTTGAAAAAATATGATTTAGCTATTATTTCTAAACCAACAGAAAAATTCTCCGATGAAGAAAAAGAAGTTCTGGATCAGTTTATTATGAATGGCGGAAAAACCATTTGGCTGATTGATCAAGTTGCGGCCGATATGGATAGTTTATACAACGATGCAGGAGCAACTTTAGCTTACCCAAGAGATTTGAATCTAAACGACATGTTCTTCAAATATGGATTCAGAATTAATCCCGATTTGATAAAAGATGAATATGGAAGTCCAATAAAATTGGCAACCGGCGAACAAGGAAGCGCAACGCAATATCAAGATTTTATTTGGAAATTTGCTCCTCAGGTTTATCCAAAGAGCCAGCATCCTATTGTTAAAAATCTTGGCGGAATTAAGTTTGATTTTGCCAACCCAATTGATACGTTGAAAAACGGAATCAAAAAAACAGTTTTATTGCAGTCTTCTCAATATTCCAAAACTATCGGAACACCAGCAGAAATCAATCTGAATATGGTTACTGAAAAATCAACTCCGCAAGATTATTTGAATAAAGGAAACCAAAATCTTGCCGTTTTGTTAGAAGGCTCTTTCCATTCTGCTTTTGAAAACCGAGTTTTGCCTTTCAAAGACAATTCGTTTACAGCAAAAGGAAAACCGAACAAGATGATTGTTATTGCTGACGGAGACATTGCAAAAAACCAATTGGACAAAAACATGATGCCAGTCGAACTAGGTTACGACCAAAGAACTGGAAATTTATACGACAATAAAGACTTTATCATGAATTGCATCAATTATCTTCTTGATGATACAGGACTTATTAACATTAGAAGCAAAGATGTAGAACTGCCATTATTAGACAAAGAAAAAGTTTACGAGAGCTATACTCAGACTCAATTCATAACTATCGGAGTACCAATTCTAATTTTAACCGTTTTTGGACTTGTATTTACTTTTGTAAGAAAAAGAAAATACAGCAAATAGATGTTAATAAAAAAATGTAATACTTTGGATAGTTTAAGATATATTTGTAATCCGTATATTTAGCCCTTTATTTGCTAAAGCATCCATCAAAAAATAAAATAAAACAGATGAAATTTATAGTATCGAGTTCGTACTTATTAAAACAATTACAAGTTTTAGGTAGTGTAATCAATAGTAATAATACGTTGCCTATTTTAGACAACTTCTTATTTGAACTAAACAATAATGAGTTGACCGTTTCGGCTTCAGATCTTGAAACGACAATGTCGGCTACATTATCGATCGATTCTACAAGTAAAGGAAGTGTAGCGGTTCCAGCTAAGCTTTTACTTGAAATTTTAAAAACTTTCCCAGAGCAGCCGTTAACTTTTACTGTTGAAGACAACAATACAGTAGAAATTAGTTCAAATTCAGGTAAATATGCACTGGCTTACGCAGCTGGAGAAGAATTTCCTAAAGCAGTAAGTCTTGAAGATCCATCTGTAACGCTTGTTCCTGCAGAAGTTTTGGCAACTGCGGTAAGCAAAACCATTTTTGCTGCTGGAAACGATGATTTACGTCCGGTAATGTCTGGAGTTTTCTTCCAGTTCTCGCCAGAGGGATTAATTTTCGTAGCTACAGATGCTCATAAATTGGTAAAATATGCACGTACAGATGTAAAAGCATCTCAAGTTGCAGATTTTATTATGCCTAAAAAACCTTTAAATATTTTGAAAAGTATTTTAGGAACTTCTGATGCTGAAGTGAAAATTGAATACAACGATTCAAATGCAACTTTCTCATTTGACAACTATATCTTAATGTGTCGTTTAATTGATGGAAAATACCCGAACTACGAAGCGGTAATTCCTAAAGAAAATCCAAACAAATTAATGATTGACCGTTCTTTATTCTTAAGTTCAGTTAAACGTGTTGCGATTTTCTCTAACAAAACTACACACCAAATTCGTTTAAAAATTGCAGGAGCAGAATTAAACGTATCTGCAGAAGACATCGATTACTCAAATAAAGCAGAAGAAAGATTGACTTGTGATTATCAAGGAGATGATTTACAAATTGGCTTCAACTCTCGTTTCTTAACAGAGATGCTGACTAACCTTCAATCTGACATGATTATGCTTGAAATGTCATTACCAAATCGAGCTGGTATTTTAACTCCAGTTGATGGTTTAGAAGAAGGAGAAACAGTTACTATGCTTGTAATGCCTGTAATGTTAAATAGTTAACATTAAAGTTTCTTTCTGTTACAGGGATATTTTTTAGTTTTAAATAAAAGATTTATCATTGTAAAAAAAAAAGATATCGCTATTAACCAACCATTTTTTATACCTAGAAACCGCAATTCCTATAAAGAGTTGCGGTTTTTTATTGGAGTTGATTTTGTTTCAAGTTTCAAGTTGCTATGCTTTCTGTTTATTTTTAACCGAAAAGTTCGCAAAGGCTTACGCAAAGTTCGCAAGGTTTTTTCCTCAAAGCTTTGCGAACTTTGCGTTTTCTATAGATTTTGCATATCAAAAAACCTTGCGTGCCTTGCGGTAAGAAAAACACAAAGCATAGCAACTTTAAACCTGAAACCTAAAACAACAATTTTCCCTATCTTTGCAATATGAAAATAGAAATTTGGTCGGACATCATGTGTCCGTTTTGTTATATCGGAAAAAGACAATTGGAAACTGCACTTGCAGTATTTCCTAACGACGAATTTGAAATTGAATGGAAAAGCTTTCAGCTAGATCCAACAATCACATCTCAGCCTGATATGGATGTTTATACGTTCTTAGCAGAAAGAAAAGGCATGTCGATTGAACAATCTAAAGAAATGCACAAAGGAGTTACAGAACGCGCAAAAAGTGTTGGTTTAGATTATAATTTTGATAAAGCTGTTATCTCTAATTCTTTAAACGCCCACAGAATTATTCAATTGGCTAAAACGAAAAATATAGGCGACAGAATGGAAGAGATTTTCTTTAAAGCCTACTTTACTGATGGACGAGATTTAAACGATGGTCCAACTTTAATAGAATTGGGAATTCAAGCTGGTTTGAAAGAAGAAGAAATTAGAGAAGTCCTTGAAAGCGATTCTTTATTTCTAAAAGAAGTTGAGTCGGATATTAAAGAAGCAGGTGAAATTGGCGTGCAAGGAGTTCCATTTTTTGTATTCGATAGAAAATATGCTGTTTCGGGTGCACAACCTGTAGAAACATTTGTAAAAACGATTCAGGAAGTTCTGAAATAAATTATAAATCTTATCTAACCTAAAAGCGTGCTGTTTATATTTAAACAGCACGCTTTTATTATTTAGTCTTTTCAATAAAACTAAAAATTAATGTCCACCTCTACCTTTAGAATCGTTAGATTTTGTGGTGCTTTTTCCTCTAGAACCAGAAGTTGATTTTTGAGCTTTTCCAGAATCTTTCATTCCAGATTTCGAATCTTTTCTTGAAGTTTCCATGATAAATAATTTTTTAAATAATTAATATATACAAATTTGCAAAATGTGTAAGTCCTTATTTTACAGAATTATATTTGATTTTTACAAAATGAGAAGCACAGAAAAATCCTTTTTAAAATAAATCATATAAAAATGAAATCGAATCTTATAAATTTTTCAAGTTTCTAATTTTCAAATTTGTATATATCATTTTATGATAACCATTTACTAATTTAAAATAGCAGCCATGAGAACAGATAAAGACAATAAAAAAACTGCAAGATTAAATGATTATAAATGCAGTAAACCAGATCATGTTGATACAGCGCATGAAAATGAAGCAATGGATAATGAATTTACTTCAGGAGAAAATCCTGATACAAATTACAGAAAATATTGCAGTCATTTTGAAGACTCCTATGAAATCATAGAAAGCGGGCTTAATCTAGCTGAAGACAATACTCCTTATCCTACTTATGATGATGCTAATCCTTATAACAGTTATAATTTAGATAACGAAGATGATAAATATAACTGTCCTCCTTACAGAAATTTTGAATATTAAAAATTCTACAAGAAACTATGTCGCCAAAAAATGATCAAGAAGTTATGAATGAATACTTGTCTAATGAGAGAACCTTATTAGCATGGATTCGTACAGGAATTGGGATAATGGTTTTCGGGTTTGTCGCGGTAAA
>Ga0099826_10003070_pt1 | contig 11167 bp, 9 predicted proteins | sample Mtrugardesep15_FD_76830 | JGI IMG/M metagenome (GOLD analysis project Ga0099826, IMG submission 76830) | Root nodule microbial communities of legume samples collected from California, USA - M. trunc garden sep15 | ecosystem: Host-associated > Plants > Roots > Nodule | place: USA: California...
ACTATTATTATTATTATTATTATTATTATTATTATTATTATTATTATTATTATTATTATTATTATTATTATTATTATTTTGACTGGGTTCCGACTTTATTAGTGTTAACTTGTTACATATCCAACTTTATTATTATCAATAAAGAAGAAGCACGATGGCCGTCAATTTTCGAGAACGGATGTACCTGAAAATTGGTGCATCCCACCTTCGAGCTCTTCGATCTGGATTATACAGCCAAGTTCCAAGATTGATGAATCTTTTGAAGATGTATAAACTTGGCAGCATGCTACTAGCTAGTATACATGGGTGTGATCAATTGCTCTATTTTAGTGACATTGATAGGATACAAAGGTGTCCTAGTCGAAGAGCAATACTTTTATGCATCTCAAACATTCCCTTTTTTTTTTTTTATTAGTTGTCTTTTAAGGTTATTCATCATATAAAAAACATCAATAAATTGTTTTTCCTTCCGTCTGTTTTTGTAGGACTATCTTACAAAAGTTATGAGTATTAAAAAAAGTTGTTTGAGGTAATAAAAAAATAGTGACTATTGTCAAATTGTCATTTGTGCATAGATACATTTAATGTTAACTTTTTATATTTTAAGATACATTGATAGTATTATAAAAAATGTGTATTTGGAAACCATTCTATTTAGGGATTACTGAAAACTTAACTTACCAAGTAATGATTCAAATCGTGAGATGAGATTTTCGGAATAATGAATTTATATATATTTGTAAAATGGTGGGGGATTCACTACATACTGCCTTGCCACTACATACTGTTTGTAGGAGTAAGGAGGTTGGAGGTTTGGGGGTAAGGAGAATTAGAGAGTTTAATATAGCGTTGTTAGGGAGGTGGTGTTGGTGGTTGTTGGTGGATACTAGTAGTTTGTGGTTTAGGGTGCTGTCATCGCGGTATGGAGTGGAGGGAGGGCGATTATAGGGGGAGGTCGTGCGGCTTCAACGTGGTGGCGTGACATTTATGCTTTGTGTCGGGAGGGCTGGTTTAGTGATAACGTTACCCACTCTCTTGGCAACGGGAAGCAAACACTTTTTTGGTCGGATGTCTGGCTTGGTGAGGTGTCGTTTAGAGTCAGGTTTAGTCGGTTATACGACCTGTCGATGTTTAAGGGGTTATTAGTTTTTGATATGTGTCAGTTAGGTTGGGGTGAGGAGGGAGAGGCGTGGAGTTGACGACGGCGGTTGTTTGTGTGGGAGGAGGAGATGGTGGGGGAACTGTTGTTATTGCTTCATAATGTTATTTTACAGGTCGAAAAGGATAACAGATGGCTATGGACATTGGAATCTTTTAATGTTTTCTCTGTTTGTAGTGCATATACATTTCTAACTGTCCATCCTCCTATAGTTTCCCCGGTACCAGTTTCCTATCTTTGGCATAAGGATGTCCCCTTTGAAGGTTGTGTTGTTCGCTTGGCAATTGTTCCGAGACAGGTTGCCTACAAAAGACAATCTGCATCATCGTGGTGTTCTTGATCGTGATTCAAGGTTTTGTGTGTCAGGATGTGCTTTGGTTGAATCTTCACATCATCTGTTCTTACATTGTAATATTTTTGGGTCAGTTTGGCATTTTATTTATAGGTGGCTTGACATCTCTGCGGTCGTCCCTGCTCAGGTGTCGGATCACTTTATTCAATTCAGTGATAGTGGTGGCATCGTGAAAAAGCGCCGCTCAATTTCACAGGTAATTTGGTTTGCTACAGTTTGGGAAATTTGGAAAGAAAGAAATAACATGTTATTTGATAACAAAGAATGCTCGGTTTTTCAGGTGATTGATAAGATTAAGTCCCTCGCCTTTAGGTGGTTGAAGGCGAATTTCGCTACTCTTCCCTTCAATTATCATGGTTGGTGGCTTAGTCTGCTCACCATGCTGGGTATAGGCTAAGGGTTATTCTTTCTTGTTTTTTCTTGTACAATTTCACTTGTAAATATTGTTTCAACTTTGTCTTTTCTCAGTACACCTTGTGCTAGGAAAGACAATTTGATTTGGTAATATATAGTCTCTTCAAAAAAAATGGTGGGGGATTGTGAGAGGAATTTCCAAAACATAAATTGGAAAAGTTACAACATTTTACTAAAAATGTGTAATGCTTTATTTATAAAGTTAATGGTTAAATACATTTAATGATGCAATCTGATTCATTTGTCGAAAGGTTACATTGTGTGACTAAAGTAGGCATGATAACAAAACTCATACTCACGGATACCCGCCCGAATCAAACCCAATTTGACGGGGTCTCCCCATTTTGACTAGGTTTGGGTATGTAATTGAGTTTTCCTCAATTTTAAAACACGGGTAATGGACAGGTAATAGAGATATAGGTATCCACCCCGAACCCATATCCAAACCCGTCCCAAATATAGATGTTGTAAATTGCCTTGTCCCAAATATAGATGTTGTAAATTGCCTTACAATTTGTGAAGATGAAAAATTCAAGATCGTGACACGATTTGAGTGGCGTGTCAATATTTGGCAGGCTGTGAGCATTTTTTCTGGGTGTTCAATCGTGACACGATTTTTTGCATGCTTGACACGTTTTCAGGATAAGGTTGTTGTACCTTGGGTCGTACGTATCAATCGTGACACGATTTTGTCAATCGTGACACGATTTTGACAGTTGCAGGGTACTATATAAGTGTTTTTGTTCATATTTTTTAGGAGAGCTTGAAGAGAGAAACTTGGGACTACAAAGGAGGGAACTTTAGGGTTGAGGGTCTTTGTAGTGAGGTTCTCTTGGGTTGGGAAACATAGTAAACACCTTGGGTAGTGAGATTACATCATTGGCAGGATCAAAAAGCTTTCCTTTTTGTTTTCTCTTAGGATTCATTGAGAGTGTGGGTGACATGAAAAATGGGTAGAAATTAGGTTGTGTTCTTTGTGAGCTTTTGTGCTAATTTCTTGTAACTCATTTGTATCACTTTTATCTTAGTGGATTGGAGAGGTGCTCTCTCCCACAGAGTAGGTCATATTGGACCGAACTGGGTTACCAATCTTTGGTGTGTTTGTTGTTTTCTTTCTTGTTTTCTTATGCTTTTGGTTTTGAGATTTTCACTTTGATTCGTAGATTAGATCTAGGTGTTGTTATTATTGTTGTCGCTTGTGATTGCTTTGATATTGGTTACCACTTTCCTTTGTTCCACACATCATAGTGTATTGGTGTGAGATTTGAGTCTGAATTCACAACAATAGAAAATTAATTTATTACCCCTTTTATATAAATGGAAACTCAAACCCTAAATCATTTCATTCACACAGTCAGAGTCTCAGTCTTTCAGATGACGGTCACTTATTATAGTTCTCTCTTTTCTCATATCATGATATATTATGTAAGGAGCCATTTTCTCATATCATGCTTAAGACCTGTAAAACTCTAGGAAAGACCCTGCCCCCAAAAGCGTGACAAACTCTTCGAAATGATACATCCGCTGTATAAACACTAATGTTGTGTTTAATCTAACAGATGTGGAACATATGAATTTTTCAATTCATACATCAACACTCATTCATAGTGTTCCAACACTTGTGTTATAAATCAAGTAAATGGATTTATCATAACACCTACTTCTCTCACTTCTCTCAATCATCTAACTATGAAGAAAAACCTAAGCAACCCCTAGAAAGGATTTTAAAAGGGGTTTAGCTATGTTATTTTAGGTATTTCAAAGAGAAAAGGCACAATCTCTGAGCTTTTTGCTTTGAGCTTCTCCCTTAGTGAATCCTAAATATCCTTCCATTTTATTCTCCATTATACTTATTCTTTCCATTTAGTCTATTATTCCATAATTTATGACGACACAATGTAATTCTCGTCTCTATCTTAGCATAGGTTTTCATTGATGTCTTTATTAGGATAGTTTTAGACTTGTATTGTGTCCCTCTACTCAATCATACATTATAAAAAATGGAGTTAATTAAGAGTAGATGGAAATCACTAACACACACTACACACCAACACATACTCTGAGGATGAAATTGTGATCGCCCCAAACATGACTGCACAGAAGTGATTTTGTGTGGAAAGCCATTAGAACCGACAAGAATAGGATATAACATTAATCAATTATGTCATGTTTAATTAATGATGAAAGATAAGAAATGTTATACTCCTTCAGCAGGAACCTTGTCATCTTAGTCTTCAGCAGGAATGATAACTTGCATAACAAGTAATCTGAGAGAAGGATATTGAATCATCAAATTATGAGAGATGTTCCAATGAAAATTTGTGATATAATCATGCACATATGTGGGAAGAATACTCATAACATCATAATTCACATTTAGAGTTTTGCCAGAATTTGATGTCTTTGCCATTTCCAATTAACAAGGTAGACAACCCTTAACATAGTTATTAGAAAAAGAAAAAGTCTATAACAATAACTAATAACTCTATAACATATAATCTGAGGCTAATTATGCCAGCTAGAAAGCAAAATGTTTGAACAAAAGCATGCAAATAAAACCAAGTCGGATCCCGTTGCTTGAAATAACGGTAAATTATGGATCCAAGTATCATTAGAGTGCTCCATCCTGCACTCTGTAGAATGCCATGCCTTCTTCTTCGAACCTTTACGTTACAATTTCTCTTAATTATTTTACCTGTTTCAAGATATACAAAGCTATAATATTCAGATTGCAGTTGATTTTTAATAAACAACTTAATTAAAATGCAAAATTGACTAACCTTTTGAATAATCTATGACCAATGATATGTGACTACTATGTTTGGACATGGCATAGTTAGGATAATTAGGAAATACACCCTTTGGTCCAATGGCAAATAACAATTTTGTACTAGGTTGTCTAGTTTTCAATTGAAAGATCATGTAGACTAGTGAATTTCCAGCTGCAGCTATGGATGCATTCATAATATGAAGTTTTCCTTTGTCAGGAATCACTTCATTTGTTGATTTTCCATCAAGAGAGTACATTTTTATTCCCCCAGCACCTGAAGATGGCATCCACCCTACAATTGCGGTCGAACCAACCATGTTGCCATTTTTGGAGAACCCTATAGCTGCATATGCTTTTATGTTTGTTGGGAATGAGAATATAAAACTCCACACATCTGATGAAGCCTTAGCATACTGTTCAATTTTCACAACAATAATTTCAATGCCAAATCGATCATTAAGTCGGTAGCTAACATTAGCGTCATCTTGTAAATCGATCACAAATTCATTTAGCGATCTTTTAAAGACCAAGTTAGAGACAAATTACAAAATTCGGTCACTAAATTGGTCGCTATGGAGACTGAAATAATTAAGTTACTAAGTTGATCGCTACATAGCAAATTTATAGTTGAATTCACACGTATGTATTGTTCATCTTAGTTGTTGGATGAAGATCGAACAACTCGTAGTATTTAAATCAGATATGAAATTAGAATATGAGTTGATCGGTCTTTATCCAATAAGAGTTAGCGACGGTATACAATTCTACTTCTTGATGCTATATAAAAAGTGCAGTTAATTAAGAATAAAAGAAAATAAGGATGGATTCTTTATAAAAAAAATGGAAATCACTAACACATACTCTGAGGATGAAATTGTGATCGCCCCAAACAGGACTGCAGAGAAGTGATTTTGTATCAAAAGGGATTGGTTGCTGAAGTTGGACCAAATTAGAGGAACATGAATCTTGAGAAGTTACAAGGATTGATGAACTACAAAGGAGAATGAGATAGATTAATAGGCAAAAGTATGTCAACTTAATTTTTGTGTGGAAGGCCATTAGAACTGATAGGAATAGGATGTAACCTTAATTAATTATGTCAAGTTTAATTAATAATGAAAGACAAGAAATATTATAGGTTATATTAACCTTGGAGTTAACGATCAATTCAAGGAGTATACGATATGGCCGAACGAAATGTCATGCGTATGATATTTCGTTACTAGAAAATTAATGAAATACTCTTTTTTAAAGAAGACTTACTTGTTTGAATTACTTGTCTTATGGCTAGCTAGTAATTTTTAAATTAAGGTACATAGATCAGAAAGAAAGACATGTTGCGAATAAGTAATTATATCCTTTATAAATTAGCAATATTTTACTACCAATAATAAAAGTTGGGTCTAGCAGAAGAGATTAAATTCGCAAATCTTTGAATTTCGACTGATTAGAAGAAGTATTCACATTTAGTTTCTCACACGTAAAAGTTGGAAAACTCAACTAGTTTGAGATAATGGATAAGGAGTTGGAGGTTCCAACAAACAAAGGAGTTTGATGAAATTGAGATCGCTAAAAAGGATTGATTATTGAAGTTACACCGAAAAGGATGGAAGAATTGAGATCGCCAAAAAGGATTGATGACTGAAGTTCCAACAAACATATTTGGTTAATATTTTGAAAAAAATAATAATAATTTATTTCCCTTATCATCCTCTCATACAATAAGATTACAAAAGAAACTAAAGAGCTCAGAAATGAAAACCAATGATGAAACAATTTTAATCTAACTATATAAAGAAAAGAATTTAGTCTTTACTCCACAGTCCAATCTCAAAAATAACTGCAATGGAAAGTAAAATTGCAAGCACAATTCCATAAGCTACCGTCCACTCACTTCCTTCCTTGCCTAAATGAATTCCGTAGAAAATGTTGGCTATGGATAGTATAATAACTATTCTCCCTATGTTATGATGATATAAATTCCAATGCTTTCTCACTTTTGATTCCTTTTTTGGTCGAGCAACAAATGCCAATACCTACCAAAACAAATTCACTAACATTATTAAGTGATTTAAGCAATGGTCAAAAAATCAAACTAAAATGGTCAATCAACCGATTTAACTTTGAATTCGAGCAGTTTAAAGCAGTTGAACCATGATCTAGATGTCTCGTCAATTTGCCTAAAAATAGATCAAAGTTTCAAGGAAATACCTGGAGGCAAGCAAGAACAAGAATGATGATTCCAAGGGTCTTGTGAAGATTAAAATTAATATGGAGTTGATTATTGAGGATTAGCCCAGTAATTACACCTATTATCCCAAGAAGAAAGCCGAGAGACTGAACTGAAGCATGGAAATTAAACCAAAATGGATCCCAATCTTTGAAGTAACGAGCAACCATTGCTCCCATTATGATAAAGATACCCCATCCCAATATATTCAACACTCCATGGCTTCTTTTTAGGTTCATTGATGAGTTTCCTAATACACTTGAACCTGTTTCAAATGAAATAATAAATAAATAAATAAATAAATAAATCTTATGAATGACATCCCTGATTATAAATGGAAATACTATGTTCTCGTGAGCTTAGCTCAGTCAGTATGAACCCTGATCACCACAAAAAAAAATGAAAATATTCTAATCCTTTTTTACACTCAAACTAACAAAAGCTTTTAGGTCAATTTACATGACTATATATCCACAAAATGTGTTAAAATAAATTGTATTCTAGAAAAGAATTAAAATAATTAAGTAGTAAAAACTTGTGGTTGTTGCAATTGTATGATTTGAATCCTCATATCTCAAACGAAGAGTCTACATTTTAAAATCGGATTTTGAATATAATTTTTTTCATCTCAAAATGTAAATAATCAGATGTGTGATCTAGACTATGTGATATTGTTCAGATAGCTTGTATTTTAAGATGAGCTAATCGGATTTAAAATTTAATTTTGAAAATGTGAATTGCTTGTATACTCTCTAACACTCTTTTTTCGATAAATATTCGTCTATTCGTTGAAATCCAGATGGAATCCACTAAATAGTAGATATCACATAAAGTTGTATGAATATAAATTAATAAAGAAAATGTGGATTGAAAATAATGCGTTAAAAGAGTGTCTTAGTCCATAATTTTTTACTATAAGTCTATAATAATGCACCAAATCCAACTTCAAAACTTATGGTTATACCTTACATAAAAGGACAAGACATATAGCTTTGGTTTGGTAGATTGTCGATTTCTGATCTTATATTTCAACTTAAATATTCTCTTGTCAATAAGATGAGATAAGAAATTCCCCCAAAACCACTGGTCCAAATCTAAGTTATTTTGACAGTGAGAATGGGCCATGTCGTTCCTACGTAACATGCTAAAATTAACAAACCATATGGTCAGCACTAGAACAATTTTCACTATATAACATGCTTAATTTGTACTTCCTACTTTATAGTGCCTTTTATCTTTGTTATGTAATAATAAAATCATAAAGCAATTACCAACTCCACGCCTAAAAGAGTACAGTTTCTTCATTGCAAATCAACATACATTTTTGCACATATTTTTTGGCCTTAAAGCACATATTTGAAACTGTAAAAAAAAACATATGCAAGGCTTTTCTTGACAAGTTAATTACCTGTTGCATAATTCACCGTAACAGAAACTTTGTCTTGGTGCTGCATTAGAGAAAAACTTGGAGCCGTAGGAAAAACTCCGTTGGGTCCGACGGCATAGATCAACTGCGACAAAGGGTGGTTGGTTTGTAACTGGAATGCCATGTACAAACGTGATGACTGTGATGTGATCATAGTTGAATTGTTAATAATTGGTAAGTTGCCTCTATTTGGAACCACTTGGTTTGGTGCATACCCTGATAGAGAATACTGTTTCATGCCTCCACTTGCTCCATTGGATGAAATCCACCCTACAATTGCACTTGAACCTACCATACCTCCATTGGGAGTGAACCCTATAGCTATATATGAATTTTGGTTTGGAGCTGAGAGAATGAAGCTCCATATGTTTGAAGATGTCTGAGAATACTGCATTTATATATATATAGTTTATTTACTATATAAGGTTAGCCTGTTTGAAATTAATTTTGAAATATGAATGTGTATTAGATGAAACTAATTAAAAATTTAAGATAATATCAATATAATTTTAGAATTAGTTTCATTGCCTTTATTATTGTTATTTTGATATGTTTTGATATAGGATAAAATTTAGGTTTTGTTCTATAGATTTTTTTTTTTTTGAAAGAAGGTTTTGTTCTATAGATGTTTTTGTTTGTACTATTTACCAAAGATACATGTTACATAGATTTTCGGCGGTGTCAAAAAAATGTTTGGCCAGCTCAGCCACGCATCAGTCCTTAGTTGAAAACTTTGAGATACATTTGATCTTGGATAAAAAAAATAAAAAAAAATCCACATAGATTAAATTTTAAATTGAATTGAAATTTATAGATTTTTTGTTTATACTATAAGATTAAATACATAATCCATCTTTGACTTGTCGTTGAAGAATGATAAAAAATGGTACACAATAAAATGCTCTTACGTTTTGTCCATTTTGATATTGGTTGTGTCTATAAGCATTGTATCACGTTAGAAATGTGACATGAATATGTGTAGTAAGACTCAAAATGGGATTCAAAATTAGAATTAGTTTAGCTCGCATCCTCTTTAGCGCCTCCATCCTTTGCAGCCAACGACCAACTTTTGACCGTAGAGGTTGGAGACGCCGAGAAGATATGGTTGCAATTATGATGATTGTATTGCAAGTATTGCCATTCAAAATTTGAATATAAATAGATAAAAACTGGTTAAGTTAAAGAGTAATGCACTTACTCTAAGGATGTATCCTTGAGCATTCCAAACAGCAAGACAATTGAGCTTGGTTGTGTCAAAGGGGAGAGGAACACTGAGGTTTAGCTTGGTGTCACATGAGTCACCTTGTGAACTACTTCCATCTCCTTGTGAAGAAGAACTTCCATTCACTTGTGAACTTCCAAGGTTTGCTGAAGTAACAAAACAAATTGTGAAAATGAGGAATGCTAAGTATACCTTCATTTCTGTCTTTCGTTTGATTATGTTTGTGTGTTTGTAAACATATTCGTAAGATTTGTGTTATGAGACATATTGTAATTTAATTGATAATGAAAAAGAAAAAAGTTGTTAGAAAGAAAAGGTAAAGGAATTATTATTACAAATTAAACAATGGTATTTGGATGCATAGGCAGAGGCAGTTTATCAATAATTATGATGACTTTTTAATTGATTAAGTAGATTTGGTAGAAGGCTAACTTAAACCATTAATTAGTCAACCTTCATTCTTTTTTATTTTTTGTGTGAAGTCAACCTCTAATACATTTTTATTACGAATGGAACCTTTCATTCATGAAATAAGATTTAGAGGGTCAAAATTATCATAAAATTATGATAGTTCAAACTTTACATGCATTGTTAGGTGCTTCCACCTGCTTTTTTCATTCAGACTCAGTAGAATCGCTTCCAACATCCGAAAAAACTTAATGAAAAAAGAGTAATCTCTATTGATATGTAGGATTCTTTGGATTGAATTATTTGAGTTTATATACTGGCTTAAGTATTTGCGAAACTGTTTTTAGCTTATAGAAACAACTTATAACATTTTTTTTTTAACAAGACAATTTATAACATGTTAATAAACTGTTTTCAGCTTATTTTATAAGCTATACATAATAGTAGTTTATCAAGACAACTTATAGCTTATATGCAAAGAGTTTGACTTTATTTTATCTTTTATTATAGAAATAATGTAAGCACTTAGTTTTTTTTGGCTTAATTGCAGTTTTAACCTCCTAACTTTTACAAAGTTGCGATTTTGGCCCCCTAAGAAAAAAAATTACAAAACGGTCCCCTAAGTTTTACATTTGTTGCAGTTTTGGCCCCCAATACCAATTTTGACTCGGTCTACGCTGACGTGACACCTTAAATGAGGTGCCACGTGTTATTTTTTTAATTTTTTTGGCCTTGGGGGACCAAAACTGCTACATATGCAAAACTTAGGGGGCTATTTTGTAGTTTTTTTTCTTAGGGGACGAAAATCGCAACTTTATGAAAATTAGGGAATTAAAACTGCAATTAAGCTTTTTTTTTAAGAAACTAAACTAGTTCACTCAAACATGTAAACACTTGTATAATAAGCGCAAGCGTTAGCAGTTAATTGTGTGCAGTTTTTTTAGATGCAAAATCTACTTAGATAACTTGGGAATAGTTACATCTTCCACTGTTTGTTCTTCCCAACTTCCCTTTTTTGGCTTTTCTTGTTTTTGATAAAAACATCTCACCCACTATGTGCATGCCCAATCTAAAATTTCTCTAAGTGAATGAATATTCAACCACAAACATAATGAGTAATGACTTATAATGATGTGTACTTGGCCATTAGCCACAATTATACTTATGGAAAGCAAGAAAGTAAAAA
>Ga0099826_10003071_pt1 | contig 11166 bp, 7 predicted proteins | sample Mtrugardesep15_FD_76830 | JGI IMG/M metagenome (GOLD analysis project Ga0099826, IMG submission 76830) | Root nodule microbial communities of legume samples collected from California, USA - M. trunc garden sep15 | ecosystem: Host-associated > Plants > Roots > Nodule | place: USA: California...
ATTACATCTGGTGCATATGCAAATGCTATTTTTTGACACAATTTTAGTTGTGTGGCAGGCAAATACGTGAACACATGGAAGCACAAGCAACACAAAATAAAAAGACATTAAGGTGTGTCTCCACTGCTAACATCCTGAACTTTGTACAATTTTACTAGTCAACACCAATTTTAACTACCATGATAACAACCGAGCCTTATACTAATAGTTAGGGTTGGCAACATATACAACAACGCTATAATTTGGAAATAGGTATAAAAGCATATCTTTTTTTTGAAGGAAGGTATAAAAGCATATCAAAAACAATATATATAGAACAAAAATTCTGCAGCAGGACTGATGATTGGTAGCAAGCAAGATTTTTCAGGATACAGAACATCATATTTGAAAACATTAAGGAACCTCCCGTAACACTGGAAACATCAGTCCGACTTAAATGAGAGGGAACAATAGACATGTTTTTCTTTTCTCCCCTTGTAGAGGATTTCATGCGTTTTGGTTTACTGTCCTTGTTGCTCCCATATTCTGTATTCCTCTGTGTGGTACCGTTGCCAGATTGCACCAATTCTATAAATGCTGCAAAGGGGAGAAAAATAAAGGAATTAACCTCATGGCAAAATCACCGAGTATGCAAAAACATATTTTGTAAATCCCTTACATTGTACATCAAGGCATTCATGCCAATCCTTGTCATGTCTCACCCTGTCAATCCGAGGAAATCTCAGAGAGTAAGGTGCAGCGAATGCCTGCAAATAAAATCATTCAGATTAAAACTGCAGTTCAAGAGACAAGAAAGATTGTGTAGACTGCAATCCTTCCAAACTCAGATAGACACACTGCATTTTCAAGGCCACACCTCTGATTCTATGGTTCGGATGTCACTGGTTATAGACAGAATAATTGATCTGCATAAAGAGAACAGTAATTGGGATCAAAATTGAAAATGCAAGTGATATTTCAGAGTTCAAATGTGTGCTTAAAATACTCACTTTTCAGGGCTATCGACCCACACATCAGGTCTTTCTTTGGAATGATTAGTAACTTGATAAAAACTTGGCGGGCTCGTCTTTGGATACTTTCTGAGAGGGAGAGAGAGAAGGCGGGCTTAAACTAAAAGTTGAAAATATTTGGTTGAATACATCATTTAAATTTTTCTGCTTCAATACTAGAAATTAAAGACAACTAAGACACAATAAAAGTAATGAGACATTAACTCATTGAAAAAATTGACACGTATATAAAACCTATTAGGATTTTATATCGGGTCTAACTCATCCTGTTAGTAAAATGATGGGTGCCTCCTTTTTACAAATTATTTCAAGTCACCTCTTTAAACATAAATTTTTTTCCTTTCCAAATACAGGTCTAACTCATCCTGTTAGTAAAATGATGGGTGCCTCCTTTTTACAAATTATTTTCATGTCTTACCTCTTTTAACGTAAAAAAATTTCCTTTCCAAATACACCCCTCATGTCTAGCACAACTGGGCTTGGTGTGTGGATACTTTGGTGGGTGGCCCGAATAGATAGGCTCTGAAACCATATTAGGTTTTTATATTGGGCCTAACTCATACGTACAATACAGTTTGTAAGATGAAGGGTGCCTTCTATTTATAAACAATTTTCAGGCCTTATCTCTTTTCAAAATAGGACTTGGGTTTCTTCCAATGTAACCTACCTGAAGTAAGGTTTTAGTTTGGTCACTACTGCTTCAAGTTCATCATCAGACAGTCCAGTACCAACTCTGCATAAGGAGATAAATCTGCAAAGAAAATAAAAGTCTATTAATAGATGCATAGATAGCTAGGCACATATGTTAAAGCAAGCTACTCTTAAGTATAGCAATTCTCTATTTTATAGAGAAAGAGGTACCCTATTTTTCTAACCGTACAAAAACAAAATGAAACACAGAAAAGTGCAATGGTCTGATAGGGTCCTAAGGCCCAGTTCGGCTGATAAGCTAGAGCTGGATTAAGTGCTTGATCAAACCCCAAAGAAGCCCATCTGAGGGAAGGTATATTCTAGACGATCATATAAAAGTCAGATTCTCTAAAATGTCATGTTAGACTTACAAAAAGATTTATATCATACAAATAAGTCAGTTAGATCTTATAAAACTCAGCACGTCCTATCTTTTTTTATCTCTATATCCCATGACTCTTCGTTGTAGATTTTTATCTTTCATATTATAATATAAATAGAACATTGGCGTATTAGCAAATTAGTCTATGAAAAGATAGGCCAAATGACTTGGCTTAAGACGTTGATAGGAAATAGACCTTTAAATAACACATCGAGTTTGGGCCTTGAATTTTTTGAACGAATTATGCAATGAAATATGGCAAATCTACTTGCCACATCAGCACTTGACATAAGCATATGAATATTAAGGACTAAAATCGATCACTTCTAAAGAACAAGAAACCATAAATTAAACCCAAACTAAAGATAGAGCAAAACCAAAATTTGACATTAACAAGGACAAAAAACATAACTACACCCTAACACATTTATACCGCTTGGGATGTGTATTTGGTGATGGGCGCTCTGCAAGGCCCACCAAGAATTGAGCAACCTGTAATGAAAAACATGCCGCTATAAGTCCATTTAACAACAGAATAATTTATTATAAATTCAAATACTAGGAAATAATTATGATACCTCTCCCCCATGTCGTCCGGAACCATAGTAGCCACCTAGAAATCATTAAAAACAGAAAAGATGAGATAACTATGTTAATCAAGATACTCCAAGATGTACATTAACTCTTAAATTTAAGAACACAGCTAATATGAACCTATGATAAGTACGTCCAGATCAGAGCCAGCATGAATGTAATCAGGCTTCAACTTTAGCCATTTTCCACTGCGGTCACTAGGTTCCCATTTGGAGCTGAGGTCTTTTACTACAATTCCCTCCTCTCTAAGTAAAAGAGACAAATTAAATTATTAAAAACCATATCTGATTTCTTCTTTTTTTTCTACTTTAATTAAAGATGTCATATTTTAGAATCAAAGTAAATAAATCATATCTTCACGCAGAAAAACAATCCAGAGCAATGTTAGTCAAGCTTGCTAAGATCTGAAAAAGGAAGACACTAAAGAGCTAGAACTGAGCCGCTGCCCTCCTAAATCCATTTATTGCTAGGTTAGGAATATTCTTCTATGGTTCATTTATCATGTTTAAGTCTGGAATATTTAGCTTGAATTATAAAAAATTTAGCTTGAATTATAAAAATAGCTATCAAGTGTTTGAGGCATTCTAAACCCTCCTAGATTACATTGTCTTGAGACAAACCACAAGAAAACAAGTGTTAGATTAAATAAATAAAAACGTTTGCAGTTTTAAATATCCAAATCTACTTTTTGCTGACCTATTTTCAATGGTTTCTTTGAAAAATCTTTCAACTTCCTCCGCATTATGAGCAATAAACGACCAACATGGTTCACCTGCATAACATCAATCAATTAGCATATGGCACATGGTGGCCAATATTATATGAGCATATACTAACTCATTGCATCACTGAAAAATATATCTGTGAATAGATTTACACATGAATTCTCCATTTCTACTCATTTACACCCTTTTTATGTGTGGGGAAGGTATAACCATCATCCAACACCCATTTAAAATGACTACCGCAAATTAAATGTGCAAATTAAAATAAATGAGAATATTTATCAAATCCTTTTTCCTAGAAATTAAATTCAACTAAGAAATGATAATAAGTATTAACAATATTTTATCTTTTTTATTTTAATGAAGACAAATTCATGAAAAACTTTAAAAATTATAGTTATTTTTGCAAAGAAACAATTTAAATTATAAAATGAAAATACAAATTTATGAAAATTTATTTTTGGCTTGACAGGAGTATCCTGTGCTCTTATAGCCACAAAGTTCAAAACATAAGATTCATAAGCAACAATAAAAAATATCAACAATTTTTTTATAAAAGTAAAATAGAAAAAGGGTGATTAAACGATAGAAGGTGAATAAACAGAATTGTGGATTGGTATTATCTACTACGATGATTTTTTTTTTATAAGCCAAACTAACCCACGGAAATTTGCACCAGGGAGACTTGAACCTGAGACCTTGACGATGATATTTTTTTATAAGCCAAACTAACCCACCGAAATTTGCACCAGGGAGACTCGAACCTGAGACCTTGAGAGGAGCACACTCCAAGGTCCCAAGCCAACACCACCAGGCCAACCCAAGTGGGTTATCTACTACGATGATATTAGCTATCTCCATTGGGAATTAACTTCACAATAATATGAAGAAAATATTTGAAGTACACAGATTTAAAAAACAACTGTTGCACAGCTTCATTGATGCAAGACACATACCGAGCAATGGAAATGACAATTAATTTTAGTCTTTCATAAAATCGAAATTAATTCAATAGTAAATGATATTGCACAAGGGTTACGACTATGCATGATTACATCATTTAGAGTCTCCAAATCTCTTGCAACTTTCTATCCCTTTCTCTGAATTGCAACTAGAAAAGCATAATAAAGTGATTAAAAATGTTCAAGAATTTCTCCAGAAAAAGTTCAACTCAGACCACATGACCAATAAGCCATCATCAGAGTTGGAATGAAGTAAATGAGCAAATTGAATCACTTTGGATATGATAGCAAAACAAAAAAGAATACTTAATCAATCAGTAATGAACATCCAATTTATGGATCAGATATATAATTGCTCACATACAAGGAGAAGTCTTTCAATATACTAAGTACACATGACAAGGCAAATTGGTCTAAAGAAAACATTACCAGAAGACCGATGACTGTTGATACCACCATTAGGTAGTAAAATTTCAAAACGACCTTTCAATGGCTTCACAACTTTACTTAGAATCTCATGCCGCTCCTTCAATGTTTGGTGAATTACACTAGTGTCTCCAAAATAAAGGATGTCAAATGCCACATCTAAACCATTTTTTAGTCAAGGCTTATTGGATATAAACTTTTTTGAATTAGAAAATATTCATAATATACAGAATTTGATACTCATTCTATCATTGAAACTAAATCACATCACATTTGCTGATAAATGGAATTAATAGTTGAATTGCTCAGAGACAAGGATACAGCATAACTGCAACAAAAGAGGCCCAAAAAAAGTTAGAATTACAGTTTCTCAACAAAATTAAGATAAAGAATATCTAAAATTAAGAACCTGTCTATTACTCTCAAGCCCATCCCTTGCTGCCTTGGCTGCAAATAACAAAAAAAATATTAAACGGGCGATGTAACTGAAAATTAAGGCTTTAAAGTGGCTGAGACATATTAAAGTACATACCTATTTCCTGATTAGAGCCAAACTCGGCAAAACGATTCAAGGATGTATCCCAGACCAGCATTTCACCATCAAGTATGCATCTAAATAAGATCATAAGGTCAGAAACAAAAACAAAATGGCTAAGCTTTTTCACACATACATTATAACGAGACAATATTAATGTCATTAGAAATTCGCATATTGATGTATTGGAAAAATGAAAACCTGGTGGAGAAATCCCCTTTCAAAAATAGTGGAGTCTATCTTTATATTTTTTAGCAACGAATAATATTTGTTAATGATTGTTGATAATGATCGTAATCTCTAATGAATATATTTGTACAATTCCGTTAAAATCGTAATATCAAAGCTCTGAAGTTCATTTTCCGTTTCCTTGTTTCGTTTCGCTTGTTTGGTTTTACGATTACAGAACCACTGTCAGAGTCTCATCCAAAACAGCTGCCAGAGCCACCACCAGTAACACGGGCCTCACCATTAAAATCATATGTCGAAGATCTATCATCCACCAGAGCTCACACCATCAACAGCCACAATTTGTGAAACTTTCCTAGTTGTAAATAGTGGCCGGAGATCTAATCAGACACTCTGTCGCCCGTGACAATATTTTTTAAGAGATAATATTAGATAGTCTAAAATCAAGATCGATATATTAAGATATTTTTTATATTGTCTAACATTTAATAACATCACTCTTGGTAGTGGATATTGTATGCTTGAGTGTTGAACATGAGTACATGACCCTTGTTATTCCGATTTCTTGATATATTATTAATTTTAAAAATAGAAACAAACCCACATCAAACACGTTGATGTAAGTTTAATGTCACATACACACACCGCTCCAAATTATAATTACATTGCCCATCAACAAGAATAAAAGACTGGGATGGAAATCATTTGAAAGGAACATAACTATAATACATGAAACGTTCTCACCTATCCACAAGAATGTTTTGAATTATGATTTCTGACATCCCATGAGCATATTCAGAATGATCAAGAAAGTTCCTGCAATCATGGGCGAAAAGGTAAATATCAGAACATCTATTTGGGCAAAAATCGGTAAAAAAAGATTATAATGAACAACAGTAAGACATTTTCAGAAATACCTAGGTATAAGGAACACGAACACTCACAAAAGATAGAACAACTAACATGCCATGTAAATATTGTAGCTTCTTCACTTAATAACTAACCATTTATTTAACTATAAAACATTTCACTGAACTTTTTTTTTTAAGATCAGAAGTAACTAATTTCACACACATACAGACTGGGAAGGTGCTGTAAAAGCAAGAATCCTCCTGACATGAAAGGGCTGCAGTCTGATGTAAAAAGTAATTAAACTGTACAAAATACACAAGAGCAATCACCTTGAGAAAAAATGTATCTCCGTTCCATTTTTATGAATTTGAATGCGATCACCGTCAAATTTGCACTCAGCAACCACTTCCTTACCATGAAGCTAATAAAAGGAAAATACAAAATAGAAGTAATAAATATCAAACTGATGAATTCCCTATGCATGAAATTATGCATTTATCTACCGAAATAGTTTTAAAAATAAATGTTACTGTCATCAAGAAGTCAATATTGTGTTGAAAATTGTGTTAGACAAAAGAAGGCGTGATCTTTGCCCACAGTTTAAGGAGGAATATGTGGTCATTGAAGTTGAAATTATAGAGGAGGTTTGGTACAGAGGACGAAAAAAAAGAAAAAGACTTTCAATGATATTCTTAGATTGAAATAGGGATTAATGATAACATGATGTTATACAGAACACAAGCACAAGCTCTAATTCATACTATGAATTTGGTTAAGTACTAGACTCCTAACACTGATCAAATAAGGAAACAAGCTCATTCAAGATAGGATAAAATCCCTAAGAATAAGATGTGATTCCTAAAAATCTAAGATCCATAAAAATAAGATAACACAACTGTACCTAAAATAAACAACAAAAAAGAACAACATATCCAACTACATAATACATCATTCTCCCTCCCTGAGATATTTTGTAGATATTTTAATAATTGAAAACTGGTTTCATGTTTAAGACAAATGGATAACATTTTGTTCCAGATATTCACAGTTCAGGATTTTATCATTGTTCAGGATCACACCCTGAATGTAAAAAAATGTTCCCCATTTCCGTTTAATAAATGACCGGTTAAAAGGCTAAGTGAAGCAAACCTTCTTCCATGCGTCAGCTGCGTTAGCAACTCTCTTAGCTAATTGAGGACGCACAGCTTTTCCAACGTCAATATCCTACAAAGAAAAAAGGACACAAACATGAACGAAGCGATTTTCTGTTAGGAACCTCAACCTCTATGATATTTCTATCATTATTTTCCAAGGAAAACAATTCAGACAAAAAGTAAGAATAGATCATCCTTCAACAAAAAAAAGGTGGGAATGGATCAAGTAACCCTATATAGCAGCTTAGCTAATTTAAAAGGCTGGATATCATCAAGTATTAAACAATTTTCATATGACAATTCTCCAAGAGAACAGTTTTTCCTACACTTTGCTGAGTTTAACATGGGGATATGCTAGTACTCGGCTCAAGCATGACTTGTTTAGAGCCATGTTAAGTGAATAAAAGGACATCCTAGTGCTGTAAATCACGTGCAATGCTATTTTCTTAAAGCTGAATAGAGTTCGAAATTTGATCCATGTAGCCGACACCACTTAGTGGGATAAGGCTCGGTTGTTGTTGTTGCTGTTGTTGATGTTGTTGTTGTTATATAGAGTTCGAAAGCTAATTTTAAATCAAGCTAACCTGCCGCTTATGACGTTGGTTCCGATCCCTGAGCTTCTCACAAACTAATTTTAAGTCACACGTAACATTGAACAAGTCTTCAGCATCTGGATGAAATTCATGAAAAATGCTTCTTTCACTAATTCCGAGCTTCAAATCTGCGATGAAATTTAGTTACATGCCTGAGACTCATTTAAGCTATAAAATTTATTTACCGGTGCAAATGAAAAACACCTTTCAGGATTATCATGATGATCCACTTCATTTCCTGCGCATTTGTCTTTTGGATAAGGGTTGAAAGAACCAAATTCTTCTCACCCCTGTAACCATAGTCACCCCATCCAAGAACCATGTTAGATAAAGACTACATAAAGAACGGTGAAACCAGATGATAAGAACTGTTTGAATATTTTAACTTCACCAATTTAGCTTAAATCACTAATAGCAACATATTAGATACAGAAACATGGAAATAAAGTTTTCTAGTTCAATATACTGCAAAGTGTTTTCATGTTTTATACACAAACAATAACCGTTTTACAAAACAGGGCATGTCTAAAATAGTAACCAGCAAACAAGTAAGCACCGCGAAAGTGTAAACAATCTTGTTCAATTTTCAATTTAATCAGCAGGTTGTAGTAGATAATAGAAATGGTACAAATTGACTTATACTGTTGGAACCAACAATTAATACCAGTTTCATATTCTAATTCGGAGTCCAATTACACTGTTATCAAAGCCCCTACCAAAATTTATCATCTACTTCTTGCCTTTTTTTTTCTATTTCTATCCCTCCATCAGAACTTCAAATAAAAAAACATCTACAGAAAAAAATTTCATCCGCGGCCACATATTCAAGACCTTAGGCATACAAATACAACTGCACACAGAAGTACAGCACACAGCAGAAAAAGCAAGGGTCTAACAAGCATAGCAAATAGATAACAAAGCGGTGAAACAATCAAAGCTAAAACTGTGAACCTGTTTTCGCTCGAAGACAATTGATCAAGCAAGTCATTCAACTCCTTTATCGTCAGTCCACCTGAAGCAGTACCTTGCCTAAGCTGCAGCACCTGTTTCATAAACAACAACACTCCATTTTCAGCAACAACAACAGTTACTGATGCAAAAAGCATTGAACCAATCACAAATTCACAATACAAAACCCTAAAACAATAATTTAAAATACAAAGTTCAACATAAACATCACCACAAGTTAAATTGAATGTATAAAAACAGAAGAAAAAAATAATACTTTCTAGCCTAAATAAAAGTCTCATTTCAAACTATTGGGTATTATTATTATTTTTCAAATATACCCCTAATAATGCTACGAAGAGTGTATGCTACAAAGTGTGTGTTTGGTTTTGCAGCTACAAAAATTGATATTGGCTAGAAGTATATTGAAAGTAAAGTGATTTACATTTTGATACATTCATGTAAAATTGGGTTGAACAATAAATTTGAGGCTAAAGATCATAGAGGCAAAAGCTCCAAAGTCTAGCTTCAAGTGAGAATCATTATGGGATAACAAAATCAATTCTACTCAAAAAAATTCAAACATAACAAAATCAATTCTACACATCTAGAATCAATTATGCTTCCTCCAAAAGTGGAACCAATTGGTTCTGCGTTGATAAGAATTCATTATGTAATATTAATTTTTTTCACTAAAAATGAGTTGAGGGTAACGTGATTTGTGTTTGGATAAATTCATGTAAAAGTGAATTGAACTATAAATTTGTGTGTAAAAATCAATTCTATAATCAAAAATTACAAATCCTAACTTCAAGTAGAATCAATTCTTGAAGCAAAACCAATTCTTCTAAAAAGCAACCAAACATGTCAGAATTAATTCTACACCTCCAAAATCAATTTCGGCTCACCTATAAGTAGAACCAAACATGCACTATTCTAAGTATCTGAGTTTCGTCGTTAGACTCTTTAGGACGGACGCATGTTTAAACGGCAATTCCCTACTTCACAAGTAATTTATATACATTAAATACCCTACTTTCTTTCTTAATACAAGTAAAAATTACAAAAAGAGCAGAGAAAGCTGGTAGAAGATAACCTCGGTGGCGACAAGCGCAAAATTACCGGCATTAGCGCCAGTTTTCGCTCCACCTTTCCTCCAATTAACAAGCCTAAGAGCATCATGCGAGTCTTTCGCCATTCCAAGAGCATCAATAAGCGAAGTAGCAAGAACAGATTCCTTAAGCCCATAAGAACCACGTTCACGATCAAGGTTAGGTAGAATGAGTCGAATGGCCGGAAAATAGTTCCGATCAGTGCAGAAATTGTCCAGAAACTTCCGGAACTTCGCGCGTTTCTTCGCTGGTGATTTTGTTCGCTGTGTCCATGTTAAGAGACTGCATAGGACGCTGAATTTTGTAAGTTCTGTCATTTGAAACGCGCGTTTGTGAATGAATGGGATTAATTTGAAACGCGCGTTTGTGTTGTTTGTAACTGGAAAGTGGGAAAGTGAAACTGAAAGTTAAGGAAGATTAACGGCTTCCTTTGTACGTCTTCTATTCTTCTGGTATTCGGTGCAAAATTGGAACATTGACTTCAATTTTAATAGGTTAAATGGTGTTTACCTGTATCGTGCGGGTTTTTATTTACCATCTAAGTAATTTTAGATTTCAACTACAGCGAAAATGCTTTAAATTTAGAAATTTAGTGTCGTCAAAGTTTCTTTTTAAGGTAAACCAAAGCATGTAATAGAGAATAAATATCACTTAACTCAATTTTAATTGAACTAGTATGAAACCCGTGCCATGCACGGGGAAAAACATGTGCATGTATCCTTTTTTTAAAGAAAGTATAATCTAATTAGTAGATGTCATTTGTATCCTTTTTTTAAATTTCGATATTACGTTGGTCCATAATCTGGATTGGGCTGCTATTATTTGGCGTAATTGGATTCCTCCTTCCCATTTTATCTTATAGTCTTATAGCCTGTCATTTGACTTTGAATGTAAAAAGGATTAAATAAATATGTTTTTAGTCCCTAAAAATTATGAGTTTTCTTGTTTAGTCCTTATAATATTTGAAGGGTAATTTTAGTCTTCCAAAATATTG
>Ga0099826_10003072_pt1 | contig 11166 bp, 2 predicted proteins | sample Mtrugardesep15_FD_76830 | JGI IMG/M metagenome (GOLD analysis project Ga0099826, IMG submission 76830) | Root nodule microbial communities of legume samples collected from California, USA - M. trunc garden sep15 | ecosystem: Host-associated > Plants > Roots > Nodule | place: USA: California...
CTTATTAATACATGTGGGAATAAAAAAAATTGAAAAACATAATTTATTATACAGTAAGCACACCACGTCATCAAAACTACATAGTCAGCATTACACGTCAGCGTTTTTGTCTAGTCAGATGGCCTCAGGATCTAAAAGCAAATAATCTTCATATAACAGGGTTAGAATCTAAACTGTTTTTACAGAGGATAAACCGAAAATCGCTCATATTACCGAGGGTAAACAATATTAACCCAAAATTATATTCCAAATTTTTCTGTAAAATCATCTTAAAATGATAATTTTCTAATAATGAAACCAATGAAATAAACATAATAAAAAAGTATATCGTGTGTGATTAATTATACAACTAAGATTAGTCCTTAGTTGTTATTTTTGTTATATGAGGGATTTAACATGTTGGATTATTGCACAAGCCATGTGTAGTTGTCAAGTTGATAACTTCATTTTTTTTTTTATGTCCGGGGTTTGAACCCTAGACCTTGCATATATTATGCATTGTTTTTATCAACTGAGCTAAGTTCACGGGGACGATTACTTTGTATTCTTAATATGGAAGCTCATGGTCTAAAAGTTGAAACCAATAAACCCAAATTTTTACAACTTATCAGCGTCTTAGTATTTTATGTTTTCTCTGACGTGGGATTTATTAATTTTCAACACTCCCCATCAAGTCTAAACAAAATTCTCCTTTGTTCAGTTGTGACTTGTATAGTAGTATTTTTTTTCCTTATGGGCTTGTCCTCAATCAGGTCGGGTTGTTTGGCTACCTATTTCATGTCTTTATTTTTTTTAGTTGTTGTTGAGTCTCAAGTCCCAATTCAAATTATAGTCCTGTGTTAATTAATTAGTTAGTTAGTGGGCCTCACTCTGATACGAGTTGATTCCATGCACATATGGTAAGTCCCAAAATCATATTATTTTCATTAGTACTTACTGACTTATTTTGCAAGTAATCCATATGAAAACCCATAATTTATTGTAAATTTAAAAATTATTGTAGGCATATGCCAGAATGATATTACTATCTATTTTCTATTCAATTTTTGTAGGTTTCAGGCATGATTACAGTAGAACAAAGAATCTTGACGCAAGTACATTCCTTAGGCGACCTCTGACAAGATGAAAGTGAGCCAAGTCAGAGAGTTTCAGAGAAATCTGGGCAAGAACCTTTGTTGGGAGAGCCAAGGCGAGGTGAAGGCGAGCACTTCCGGAGAATCTCAGGGAAAGCAAGCCTTTGCCCATTGAAGGAAGGATTTTTAGTGATTTTATGAAGACTTGTTGGCTTTTCCCTCCATTTGAAGAAAATTGTAGTTGTTGGGTGAGCATCCCTTCGCCCAACGAACCTGCACTTTTTGTACTTGTATAGATAGTGTTGTAATCAGATTTTTGAAAAATTTTGAGTCCCCAACTTTGTTTTAGAGAGAAAAAGATGGTGAGAAGTAGTTATTCACCATTGGAGGTGATGACGGTGCATCATATGATGTTTTAGGCTATGTTTTTAGTTATTTTCTTTGCATTTTAAGACAAATAGAAGGTCATTTAGAGGAGTTGTTCATAGTTTGAGGAACATTTTGTATTGTTTTCATTTGAGTCGTTGTAATTTAGTTTCTTCCCATTCAAGCAACTTCATAGGTGTTTTGAGTCTTTTTAACGAGAAATCATGTAAATCGGGAAAGCAAGACACCACATGAAGAATGAAGATGAATGGTTCATAGAAGGTTTTTTAAGACAATTAAAGTTGGAGAAAATTCATCCGAAGTTCCAAGGCATTTCAAGAAAGAAAAATGCTCGAAAAAGGATGAAAAAAATTGCATAAATCACATCATGGATGCAACCCCTATGCGTGGAACCATGCACCCCTGCACTTTGATAATGCATGGGAGCTGCCTCATGTTCCCTTGCACCCCTGTCATGCACCATTGTGCTTTTCTAAGGGGGTAAATCACTTTCAGCTTGTTTTCCGAGCTCGATCGGAGGAAAAAACCCACAAATCATAACTTAACCTTTAAGTTAAGATACCTATAAATAAAGACCCTTGAACACACTTATATTCATTCAAAATAATGGTGGTACAAGGCAAGGGTCAAACATCTGAAGATTTAAGGCATGGTTTTCTCCTCCTCTTATATACCATGTCTAACTAAGCCTTTATTGATTAGGGTTCCATGATGAACCTCTACCTATTTGTTGGATTAAATTAATAAAAGTTTCTATTTTGTTTATGATTATTGTAGCCTGAACTAATTTGTATATGTTATGAATGTTATAATTCTTTTCAACTAGTGGTTGATTTGATATCTAGGTTAAGGTATAAGACTAACTATCATGTCTTTGATAGTAAATTGCTTATTTTCTAATTAAATATTTTAATTGAATATGAGTATGATTGTTAGGGTTATGATTCATTTTTAGGGCAAGTCAAAAGTGTAGCCTTTGTCTAGGCACAAACACTAGAACTTCCCACCATTACATCATGAGGTCATATATAAACTTTCGTTTATCAATGCTATGTCATAACTAATAGTAACTCGAGTTAATTCCAACAAAAGTAAATGGGGTTCAAGGAAACCCTAATCTCTGCTAATTGTGTGAATGAAATAAACTTAATCTCGCATGGTGCAAGACAATTCAAAACTTGCAAAACCAAAACCCGATTTCTCTTTTAATTGCTTTTTAATCAGATATATTATGTTAATTGATTAGTTGAACAAAAATCTATGTGGAGATGATAACTTACTATTTTATTGCTTATTACCATTTGATGCAGTTGCCAATTCATCCATCAAGAGGCCATTTGAGGGATGTGTTATTTAAAGGGTCTATTTTAAGCCATGTATAGATACACATGCTTAGAAATAGCCTTAGGTTTATATTCATTTTACAATATCCAGTCATATGTCATTGAATTAATGGACTATTTTTCTCTTCATCGGAAGTCGATTGATACAATGGATATTACATCGTTATACATACATGTCAAACGTACAATGACATATAGATAGAGTTATATTTGAGTCTTAGAAAGTATGCAAATGATTAATAGGAACCATTGAATGAATATTTATTGAAGTATAATCCCAACACAAATTTCTTTATATTTGCAATTCTTTATTTGAATGTGTTAAACAAACAACTTTCATTTCAACTTTGATTCATAATTCTATAATATTAGAATGGTTTGTACTATTATGCGGTATATGTGGTTCAATACAATACTTTTTACATAAACTGGCATAATACTTACTGATATGCAAGAAGACACGTAAACCTATTCTTATCAACAGACCCCCTCAGAGTGTATGACATAGTAGTTGATTAGTTTGTGATCTTAGTATGGAGGCTCATAGTCCATAAGTTTGAAACAATTGTTTCAAACTCAACCACTTTTAAACACATTAGTTTTTATTTCTTCCTCCTCTGAGGTCTTTTTAATTTCGAACATTCCCCCTCATGTTCAATATGAAACTCTTTTTTTCCTTTATTCGTTTGTGACTTGTATAGTAGTTTTATTCTTCTTATTAACTTATCGTCAATGGGATCTAGTCGCTTGATTACCTATGCCTTTTCTTTTTTAGTTAATATGTATCATGTCCTAGTTCAAATTATAGTTTTATTTGAGGGTCTTGTTAACCGGTGCCTCCGAGACATTGGTTAAGAAGCTAAAAGTAGAAAGAAAAAATATAATCTGTATTAAAAAGAGCAATTTTTTAACTTTTAAAACATAAAATACACAATTTCCAATAAAATATTTCCTTTAATAATTCCTTAACCAGTGTCCCAAGGACACCGGTTAACATTTCCCTTTATTTAATTAGTTATTAGACCTGACTGTGATACTAGTTGAATATTGCACATGTCCAATTGAAGTATGAACTAGTAGTTGACTTGTTTGTGTTTTTATTGTGGAGGCCAAAAATCCAAACAAAACTACTTATTTTCTTTTAACTAGTTCTGACTTGTAGACTAGTTTTTTTTCTTAAAAATTGTCCTTAACAAGGTCAGGCCATTTGGCTGCCATTTATTGTCTTTTTTTTTTCCTTTTTTTTTGTTGTTGAGGCTCAAGTCCCAATTCAAATTATAGTCCTTTTTTAATTAATTAGTTAATAGACTTACTCTAATATCAATTGGATTAATGCATAGACCAAATCAAATTATGACATATTAATTTGTGTTCTTAGCAGGGCAGTCTCAAACAATTTGAAGGCCCTGTTGTAGTCTAAAAATGGCCCCAAGTAAAAATAAAAATTATTTAAATTGTAAATAACATAAAAAGAGTCACTTTTGTCAACAAAAAAAGAGTATTTTTCTATTTAAAAGAAAAATAATTTTCTTTATCTAAATAATTTAATATGTAAATTTCATCAAATATTTGGATACTTGTAAAAAAAAAATCAAATATTTGGATTGTTAGGTTTGTGAGTGCTAGTTATGAGCGGTTGGTTCGTATTCCAATCATGAAAATTTTAATCTAACTAGATTGCCGACCCGTGCGAGGTCTTATAAGCTGAACGAATTCGTATATAATTGCATCTGATTAAATTGAGTGTTGAAAAATCTAAGTTATTTAATAGGTTCATGTAGCCAATATTATATATGACACAGTGAATTTTTTTAGACTCAAAACAACATATATTAGATCTATTTAGATCAAACATTACGAAATACTTCTTCTTAAACTACGTTAGACGTCACATCCGTATCCTCGCCGTCTTCGTTAGTTATCAGTATCCTCAGCCCTTCCTCCGTATGCACATTGGTAAACTAATATGCTTTTAAACAAACAATGAACCTAAGTAAGAGAATTTCCATCGAACGAAGAGCTATTACTGCAATAAGTCTGTACCAATATGTTTCACCACACTATGTTTTTGTCTACAACGTAAATTAATGCCCTTGGGAAGCAAACAGTTGTCTGACCCAAAATTGAATAAATATCAGTCTAATTATTTATAAAGAATTAAAACTATTTTTTCCCATTGTTTTTAAAATCATCAATAGAAACTAAAACGTTAATGATTGCCATTGTAATTTCCGTTGTTTCTTATTGTTTTATCCATTGTATTTACCACTGTCAACAACAATCACTTCATTCAACATCTACTAATTTCCACGTATATTCACACTCAGTAAGAAAATTGAATAGCAAATACATTTGCCTACCATGAACAATCACAACTAACCAATGTGACACTAATAACATATCTTAATGTATTAATATAAATCATGTTGAGTCAGACCACTACAAAACTTATCTTTTTCGAAAAATATCTTATGAATCAAATATTTTTAAAGTTAATTAGTTTAGATAAGTAGCTTATGACTTTTATCAGGAGTATATATATTATATGCGATAGATTGTTAAATTCTTACAAATTAGAACGATTGATATGAGCAGTCCATGACTATGTAGGTTGGAGGCTAACATTTTAATTTATGATATTGTAGATGCTTATTCGCCAACATTTTTCAACTTTGTAATCAAATGTGTCTGGTTCAGTCCATGTTTGCACATAATCACAAAAGCAATTTAGACAATATTCAAACTGTAAACAAAGTAAATCAATGGCTTATAACTTAAGCATCATGTGATCACCAATAATGGATGCTTAAAATAATATTGCATATGGCTAATAACAAAAATTGATGCTTCACTACATTGCCAAAAACTGAAACATCAAGCCAAACAGATCCCCAAGAAGGCTAAAAGACACTTGAAAACTACATTGGCAATCTAATTTCTGCTTAATGGGCAATCAAAGTAACATAGATAGTGTGGTTGCTTCCAGCCACTGGCGCACCAATCCTCATCCTCACACCTTTAAAAAATTTGTGAGCATCGACAAAACGCTTCCACTAGCCACCTATCTTGCAGAGCTCATACGGAGTAGAGCAAAAAAGCAAACCACAGTCCCAAATGTTTCCACAATCATCCACCATTTTCATGGTTAATTGTGGTCGCCCTGTCCAAAATCTGCACACATTGACCTTCATATTTCAGCATCTACGCAAGTAAAAGTCATAGAAACAAAATGCGCATTACGTACAAAATCAGTTTGAAGTTTGTGTTAAGAGGATTAATGATTCTTTTTTTTCTCTCTCTAAAGGATGGAGCTAATTTTCAAACGCAGCTTGTTGATAACCTTGTCAATCTCACAAACATGATTATTCATCAAAGGACATGTTATGTAACCAAACAACATGTTATGTACAAAATAACCACATAAAAAAGGATCAACATGTATTTGGTGAGATATATACCAGTTAAGCAGTGGTATGCAAGCAAGGTTTCAAGGGTACGTCCAGACATTTGAAAGATGGATATGTGAATTTGAAAGATGGATTTACGAAGGAGAAAATAAGATGAGTTTAGTTACAACATGATTGGCATGTATATATGGGTATAGAGAACCAAGCGTTGGAAACAAACTTTAGTGGGATGTGTGGGTATCTGTTTCAATGTTATGTCTAGACATTTCTAAGATGGATGAATGAAGTAAGAGATAAGGATGAGTATAGTTCCAGTATTATAGGCATGTAAATATAGGAGGGTAGAGAGCAATGCATTGGAAACGGCTGATGGTGTTAAAACAACCAAGTTGATATGGTTCCATTATGTATTCCATATGTGTGTGTGTGTGTAGTTAGGATAGTGGATAGTTAAGTAGATTGATATGCATGAGAAATCGCTTATGGTGTGCTGAGTGGAGAAATGTATTTTTCCCATGTGGTTTACCAATGGACAATATTAATTGTAATTAGTTTTTCAAGCATGCAATATTTGAAATTCAAATTGATATGAAATTCAAAGGGCAATAAAACACGGTGACCAACAATTACTCACTAAATGCTTCAGAAATGATTACTTTAAATCATCAGAATTTGAATTTCAAAGTGGGGCTAGAAGAGGAGGGAAAATTTGTAGGGTTAACTGGCTATTAGCAATTAATGAAGGATCATTAGAGGGAAAAATTAGGTTAAATGGTTGCTAGACCTAATAAGCATTTAGAGTAAGGGATTTTATGTTTTAATTTAAATTAACAAACAAATAAAAAAAATGATCACATCCGAGAGTAGAATTTGGGAGAACACGCATGGAACTAGTTTTGTTCAACCGCTGCAGCAACTGAACGTTTATGTTCTAAAGTTAATCTTACCTATATATAATTAGACCATTACTTTTCCCACCATATGGCCTTCTCGCGCGCCCTTTTTTTTTCAAAAATGCCCATAATCCGGGATGGTGTTTTCCTTTGTTAAAGGGTGAAAAAATGAGTTACGAATTTTTCCGGATTTTGTAATCTAGAAACTTCATTTTTCCGGATTTTGTAATCCGAAAACTTCAAAAAATAGGGTCTGCTACATGATTTTCTCAATAAAATAGGGTGTTATTGTTAGGATTCTTGGTGCTGCTTTGGTTCACTTAAGAGGGCAATAAAATCCATCCTATTTCAATACCAAGTGCGCAGCTATGACCGTTAGGAATCCCCTTGAACTGCAACAATAGGTTGCATAGCTATATCTTGATTTTGTCTAGCAACATATCCATTAGCTCCATATCCATGGTCGCCATATCCATGACCTCCATAACCATTAGAGTCATTCCTCTACTGCGAGATCACAAAGAATTGAATTAGAGATGGATTTAAATGATGATGTAAGATTATGCAAATTGTTACTTGATTGGTTTCTACTTTACTTTACTTGATTGTTAGAAGATGCAGGTCATAATAGAAAATATACAACAAACTACCAGTAACAATGAAATCCACTTGATGCACTGATGCATGTATGGCCAAAGTGAAAATATAACAACAAATTGAAATATAGTTGTTCCTATTCGTGGTGGTAATTTCTACTTGATGCCTGTTGGTGGTGTAAAATAAGAACACCATATGCTTGTTCATGCAAAATACGAACAACCAAAGCAGCACCAAGAATCCTAGCAATAACACCCTATTTTATTGAAAAAAATCATGTAGCACACCCTATTTTTTGAAGTTTCCGGATTAGAAAATCCGGAAAAATGAAGTTTTCGGAACTCATTTTTTCACCCTTTAACAAAGGAAAACACCATTCCGCATTATGAAATCCGGAAACGTCAAGGGTATTTTTGGAAAAGAATAGGGCGCGCGAGGAAAGCTATAGGGTGGGAAAAGTAAAACTCATATAATTAATATCAAACACAAAAAAAAAAATAAAGGGCCACCAAAATGTAAGGGCCCTATGTCGTAGCCCAACCCCGACATGCTATGGGTCGGCCCTGGTTCTTAGTGTGGAGAATCATAGTCCAAAAATTTCAACAACTTATGAACACCTTAGTTTTATCGTTTCCTCCTATTAGAACTTATTAATTTCCGACATTCCTCCTCATGTTCAAAATGAACATCTTTAGTTTCTTTTATTTGTTAGTGACTTGTATAGTAGTGTCTTTCTTCTTATGAACTTGTCCTTAATATGATATGGTATTTTGATTACCTATGCCCTCTCTTTTTTAGTTTTTGTTGAGTCTCAAGTCATAGTTAAAATTATAGCTTTGTTTAATTAGATATTGGACTTGTCTCTAATACTAGTTTGATTATTGCACATGTCTTATTGTATATGCCACGTGACTCATGCACACAGTGCATGAGGCAGCCCTGGCTACTGTCAGAAGCGTCCCTGCACACTAATTCATGCGCCCTGCACATGGTTGTGGCCAGTAGTTGTTGTTTGCTTGTTTTCCAATCCGTTTTTAGTTGAAAACCTATTTTTCTTCTCTTAACCCCTAAGTAGTGATGCACTATAAATAGAGACCTTTGAACACTCTTTTATTCATTCAGAAAGCTAAAGGTACAAGGCAAGGGTCAAGCATCAAAAACTTCAATTGTTCTTTTTGTGGTATGTTTTTCCTATTGTTTTGTAATTATGTATGTTGTTATGTACAACTAGACCTCTTTGATTATGGTTCCACGATGAACCCCTACTTATTTGTTGGATTCTAATAAAAAATTTATTCTGTTTTTAATCTAAAGTCTGATTTAATTCGTACATGTTTGTGTTTATATCACATCTCTAGATGGAGTTAATTAGGATTGACGACCTGAATTCCATCCGCACAAGACAATAGTGAATTTCATCTTAAGGGAACCGCGAATTGTAATTGGTTGAATTGCGGGGATATTAAAATAAACGTCCACTAATTCATCACATGGTTATGTTCTACTTTCTTAAATTCAAACATAGGGAAAGTCTTAAACTAATAATTAATCGAGTTAATTCCAACAATGACTGAGGGGGGATTCAAGGATTCCCTAGTCACCGTTACACTTCTGAATCAACAAAACGTAATCTCGCATTGGGCAGGACAATTAAAACCCTACAACAAACTCTCAAATATCTTATATATGCTTTTCTAATAAATTCCGCTAATTACCAAGTTGAATGACAATCTATGTGGAGACGATAGCTTACTACTTTATTACTTGATACGATTTAGTGTACTTGCCTAAATTATACCATTAGCGAACTGGTTGAACCGGGTGTCAGATATATCATCTTTGAGCCACTTGTTATAATCTAGAGTGGAAAAAAAATCGGGAGTTGTGAATCTAATATTTAACCACATGTTTCTAAAGTGGGTGCAATCTCGAACATTGTGGAGAAAAGATTCATCTTTCGATTATTACGGTGTAACAAAGATAGAGTTGGGACCAAGTTTTGGCATGCAAGTCAAAAGATAAACTTAATTTTTTTTAGACGATGAAACTTTCTTAACTTACATTGAAGATATCACCATTAAAATTAATGCATTGAACTCTACTTATAATTTTATAAAAGTTAAAATGCACTTTTGGTCCTCCAAGTTTCACAAATTTGAGATTTTGGCCCCCCAAATTTAAAAACGGCATTTTTGCCCCTTAAGTTTTACCCCTTTTGTAAATCCATAGTCCCCCTTGATTTTTGTCTCAATTAAAGCCGACATAACGCAAATTTATGAAACTTAGGGGACCAAAAATGTATTTTATAAATTATAGAGTTCAATGCGTTGTAATGATGGGATCATCAACATAACTTTCTCATGGTTTTTTACACACTAGAGGATCCAAATCCCCATTTGTACTCTCATTAATAATTTTTGCTCATAAGAGAAAAACATATAAAATTACGTGTGAAAACAACAAGGTACGAACATTATCTTAAACCAGAAGTAACCTGTTCTAATCTAATTATGTAATTAATAATTAAATTAGAAGATGATTAATTTAAGGTTTGACTTTTGAATGTGTACTAGGCTAGCTTCCAAACAGTGTTGTTGAGATGCATAACCACATGGGGATTTTGTGAATATTTTGGAGAAAAGAAAATATTAATAACAAAACCGTGTTATTGGATTCCACCATGACACTCAATCATGAGTTCTTCTATAATAAATTACAAGTAGTAATTGGTGAATGTATACGAAACCTTATTAAAATCTATCATTAGTAACATGGAAAGTTTTGCTTAAAAAACAAGTCTATACATTAATAATCTGACCAAACAAATTAGTAGTACGTCCAAAGATATATCTGGTTTAACTGACAAGTTTTCTTGTAATTGAAAATTTTCAATGTTGCAGATGTTTTTACATTCGAGCATAACGAAATATTTAAATTTTTGCAATAACGTTATATTTTTAGAAAATTAAACCAACACACTTTTTTTTCTTCTTATTAATGATAGATTACTTCTATTGAAAGTAATCATATATGAAATCAGTCGAGTAAACTCGACTTCAATTTTCAATGGGACTAATTTTATTTTATTTTGGTCAAGTAGTATAGTGGCTAGAATTCACCTTTTTCAAGGTGAATAAATAGGGTGTCTGGGGTTCGAACCTCGGCCCCTGCATATAACAATACATGTTCCTGTCAACTGAGTTATGCTCACGGAAACAATGAAATTAATTTTTTATTAGATTTTACTTATCTCTTAGTCAAACGTCAGATTATTAGAGTATACATACAAAAAATCATATATGGTTAAAAAATAAATGTGAAGACCTCTCTCAGTTGACAGGATTCAGACATTAGTTCATCACATTGAAGGTTTAATATCTTCCTTTAGACCCAATTATTTGGTGTGTACGGACACACTCTATTCTATTTACTATAATCAATATTAATTCAACTAAATTTATATTGA
>Ga0099826_10003073_pt1 | contig 11164 bp, 4 predicted proteins | sample Mtrugardesep15_FD_76830 | JGI IMG/M metagenome (GOLD analysis project Ga0099826, IMG submission 76830) | Root nodule microbial communities of legume samples collected from California, USA - M. trunc garden sep15 | ecosystem: Host-associated > Plants > Roots > Nodule | place: USA: California...
AAAAAATACTCCCCCTCAAATTGGATGCATATGATGTATATACTCCAACTTGAGGGGGAGTATTTTTTCTTTTTTTGTTACACTTGAGGAAGAGTGTTCATTATTCTTTATTTAGTATGGTTGATTTATTTTCCTTATTCTTCTTTTCTTGAAAAAGTCTCTCTTGTGTATAAACTTGCATACATCATTGTAAATTATTCGAGTTATTCATTCTAAACTATTCAAGTCATTTAATTTGATGAAGCGAGAAACCACATGAAGGATCAAGGGATATGAAAAATTAAGATCAATGATTCGTAGAAGGTTGTTTTTTAAGACAATACAAGTTGGGGAAAATTCATCCCAAGTTCCAAGGCTTTTGAAGACGAAAGAACGCTCGAAAAGGATGAATATTACATAATTAGCCCCTTAGAAGCTGTGTAATGCGCCCCAACGCATGAGCCATGTGCATCTGCGCATAGGGGCTATGTAATGCACCCTTGCACATGGTGTTGTACGCCTTGCATACTCGTTGCAGGAAGAATACACTAATTTCTTGTTTTTCAAGCTGGAACCTAGAAGAAATTATGTCTATAAAAGAGACCGTTGCATACATTTTTATTCATTAAGAAATTTGGTGGTACAAGACAATCATTAGAGCTTCAAGGTAGGGGATTGCTCCTCCTTTTGTTCTCTCTAGGGCATGTTTTTTTCTTATTTTGTAATGATGTTTGTGACCATGTGTAACTAAACCTCTCTTGATTAGGGTTCCATGATAAACCTCTACTTATTTGTTGGATTCAATTATTAAATTTTCTATTCAGTTTATAATTCAATTTTCCTGATTTAATTTGTATATGTTTCGAATACTTATAATGTTTTTGAATTAGTGGTTGACTTGATCCATAGGTGAAGGTATAGGACTGACTATCCTGCATTCGCCTCGATAAGAGTAGTAGTAAATTTCTTATTTTATAATTAAATTATTTAATTTAATATGAGTATGATTGTTAGGGTTATGATTCATCTTTAGGGGAAATCAAAAAGTATAGCCCTTGTCTAGGCTCAAATACTAGAACTTTCCATTGTTACATCACGGTGTCATATCAGAACTTTTATTTATCAAGGCTAGGTAGTAAACCAAGTTAATTCCAACAAAAAAGGTAGAAGAAATTCAAGAAGACCCTAATCGTCGTTAATCATCTGAATCAAACAAACTTGATCTCGCATTGTGCAAGACAATTCCAAAACTTGCAACACATAAACTCTTTTAATTGCTTTTCTAATAAAATAAATTTTGTTAATTGTGTCGTTGAACGACAATCCCTACGGAGATGATAACTTGCTACTAATTTATTATTTGTTTCAATTTGGGGCACTTGTCAATTTGTTTATCAAGTTTGTGGTGTCATTGTCGGGGATTATTGATATTTCGACAATGCAATTTGCTGTATTTATTTTGTATATATTTGGTTTATTTGTTTTATTTATATTTTCTGTTTTAGATTAGGTTTAATTTTTTTTTATGTTAGACTTTTTTTTTTATAGTTTATCACAACTGTGATTTTTTATTTTATGTGGAAGCTTAATCATGTAGACCAACCCACTGGTTAAGAATTCTCTTTAAAGGCTTGAGGTTTCAATTCTAATGTCAATTTTGTTTCCTTTGATTTAATGTATTTTTCCTCTAAATCTTCTTTTTTTTCCCATGACCATATATGTTTTAACACTTGTTTCATTTCATATTGATTCTATCGATTACAATTCATAATAATTGCATATGTGTTTGAACACTTGTTTCATTTCAAACCCGCTTATATTGAATTGTTATCGGGGAACTTCGTAGGATACTTGATTTATTTTAGACGCTTGATTTAGATTATTTAAATGAAGACTATTAGGTTTTATAACACTTAGTTATTGGTTTGGTTGAACTTGGTAATCAGACTACCAATCATTTTGTAGACGCATGCTCCAAAATCACGGTGACTCTAATTTTAGATTTTTGTGACACTTGCTCAAAAAATTAGTAGAAGTTATATATAATGAGATTGGTTGATGCTTAGTTAGTTAATTTTATAGACAAACAAGATAATTGAATCATAGAGAACAATTTTAACACCTGTGAAAGACTTGAACAAAATCTGACAAACTGGTGGATTGGTTGTTTTGCCAAATCATTAATTTTGCTAAGTTGATCATCATTTTCCACAAACAAAATCCCGTAATTTGTTTTATTAGAGATCCTTGAGAAACGACAAAGGTTTGTTTGCATTGTACTGCTTTTTGTAAATCATTTTGGCTACGAATGACAACGATCAAAGATGAAGATGAGTTTTTGAATGAAGAAAATCGAAGAAAGGAAATGTGTTTATAGGAAAAGCTGAACATAAATTGTATCTACAGACAATCCGAGTCAATAAAACGTGTACATTATGTCATTCTACAACCAAAAATCATCTGACCTTTCAAAGACTTGTTGATTGGGCTTCCGTCGAAGTTTTGAACTATTTCTTATTATATAATTTGAACACATGTTCAATATTTGTTCGGATTGTATAATATAAAACTGCATAATTTTTGTTAAAACTTGTGATTTGAAGTATTTGACAGTGACACATTTCAGATTATATAATCTAAACCAGTCAAATATAAGATTTTACTGTAGTCCATATTATACCAACAATTTATGTGGTCCACGATGCACATAGCATTCTTTAAATTAATGTGTTTGGTTCTTTTGCAAACCACACCACATAACCATGAATACTTATTTAATATATATGGACACTAAACTAGCTGAAAGTTACTGTAATGGGGGGAAATTTATAATGTTTAAGGTTTATGTTGATGTCATGTTGTCTAACTTGATGAATTAGTTGGACCAAATTAACGATCGTCTCAACCTTACAGACACAATAAGGGTGGATAGTGTTGAGTATTGTTGTCCATTAATTGACTCAGATGGAAGCGTCTGGTTCACCCTGATGAAAGCGTCTGGTTCACTTAGATTAAGCTCACGACGATGTGGGAATCATTTTCTCTATCTTTGGTTAGTATAGTTCAAAGGGATCGATCGAGTTAGACGCTTCCTTGAAAAGATCTTTTCAAGATATTCGAAAAAGTTTGATTTGACTCAGACGTACGAAGAAATCATGGCTTGAATGGATAGACCAGGTAATTTTTTTATTTTTTGTGCCTGATCCATGATCTTATTTATATTAAATTGGTGATGTGGCTATAAATATCTTGCATTCTTCATCATTTTCATTGCAATTTCTTTATTCTTTCATTCTTTTATTTTCTTATTGACCATTCATATCATCTCAAAAGCCTTCGTGTTGTTTCATAGGATAATATATATATGATGGTCAACAAAGACATTTGATTATCTACTACTGATTTTTTTATAAGACTCATATTATATGAACCAAAATATCACCGATAGGCTTCAAATTATATATCAAAAAGGGGGGAATTTGAAAATGTTTTTTTAGCTAATCTGAAACAAAGAACTTAAGTGTAAATGGTTAAAAAAGATCCTAGCAGATTGAAAATGTTTGTTTCTGAACCAAAATGTTTTTTTCTAGCAGCTTTTCTAAAATCTATTTTTTTTTAAAAACAAAGAACTTAAGTATAAAAGTTTCAAATCTTAAAAAATGATTTTTTTTTTATAGTAAACAAATATAAATAGCTTCTGATTTTTTTAAAAATTTCTACATTCTTTTAATTTAAAATCTAATATTTTTAAAGTTGAAACAAACAAACCCTAAATCATTTTATTTTCAATTTTTTATTATTATAAAAATCTTTTAATATGTGTATCCAAAAATTATTCAATTATGCTTGTGACTATAGTAGAATTTTTCATATGCTTGTGACTATAATAGAATTCCTCACTAATAAGTTTGACGATTACGTGATAACCATTTTTAGTTGTGATAGAAAAAAGATGTAAGCTAATTAAAGAGTATGTATATTTTCAAAAACATTTATCTGTGAAAATTAAACTAGAGATCAAATTAAGGCGAAAGGGATTCTCATATCAATTGCTAATGGGTGTTGCTCTTGTCCTTATTGCTATGTTTATTTAAATAGTAAAGCAATCTTCAACATAAAAAGATAGAATAAATGGGACATATGTCAAATATTAATTCTTCAATCACCATTTAACAGAAATTTTTCTAGTCGCCCAAGGTAAAATAGAGTGGACTCTGATGTCTTGGTAGGTTTGACTTTTTCTTCTATAAGGTCAGATTCATGATCATAAGAGATCTTCACATTCACCAAAGTTTTATTCTCTGATATTGCTGAGAATTGGAAAGTTGTCTTGTAGTATGACAAGCCTTGATTCAGATAGCCTCCTTCAACCACTTGGAGCCCAATTGTATGAGATAACTCATCATACTCAGTGATCACTTCCCTTTGATAATTTACTGAGGATATACCTGAGATATAATAATTTGATTAATTCAAAATATTTATATTAGATTCTTTTCAAAAGAAAAATTGAAAAGAAGTAAATTGCGATTAATATAAGTGGCATTAATGATTATTTTACAACCGTATTTTAGGGCATTTTAAAAAACAGCCGATCCAATCAAAATCTCGATGAGGGCCATGACCTAGAGACAGAAGGCACACTTACCAGGCAAAAAATTAAAGATGAGTTTGGTACCAACCCCTCCATCCCCTTCAATTACTTGCACATCTTTCACAATATTTGGTAGAACCTTTGGAACAACTAAGGTGATATCCTTGGACTGAGCAGCCCAGAGGGCCTCCAACCCTACATTTAGTGTTGTTTGGGTGTCGAATTCCTTTATCATGACTCTTCAATGAGTGTTTCAACTAAGGCTCATCATATTGATTTATATAATGTAAGAAACTTGAGAATCGTACATCATGTAACATAAATTAAGAGAAAAGTTATGTAACAAAAAAAAAAAAAAGTTTGGAAACAGTATCTTCCACTATGTCATTGACTTACAAGCACGAGAGATGCTTTTTTGTTTTTTATGTAGAGAGGTTCCATTGCATATTGATTCTATACAAAAAAAATGTATATAGTTTTATAAAAGATAGATATAGATATTATTGTCGGATTTGATACCATAGAGAAGATATATCATTGGTGGAATAAAAATGGTACAGTTGATTATGATAGAGGCCAACAATTATGGTCAAGTCGTATCAATAAACTTACACAAAGATAAGATTTTGATGAAATTTTAATATATGGCATATTGCATAACGAAGTACCATCCAAATAGTGCAAACATGATAATGTAATCTATCGAAATTTAATCTACTTTATGGAAATATTTAGGAAGGCGACACTGTGTCACGACAAACAATGAATTGGTTTAACATATTTGAGTCTCTTATTTATTTTTAATTTATGTGTATGAAAAAAATCTTATTAGGAGAGAAGAACTCATCTTGTGCATCCCACAAATTTTTCGGTAGAGATTAGTTATTGTTAAACGACGGTAGAAACTTCATATCGATATCATGATAACCTCAATATTACAACTAGTTGCTTTTGAAATCCACAGTGACAAATGTTATGCGGGATATAAATTAATTTCTTATGATTGCATTTTGTAAAATTGATTCGGTCTAAAAAATGAATTCAATCTAAATTATTTATTTGTGCATATAATTGTAGAAGTAGAATGAACATTAAATTTAAGACTAAAAATTAATTTTAGAACTTGGAAACTGTAAATTATAATCAATTCTCCGTTATAATTAATTCTAACTTGAATCTAAATTCAAGTTGTAAGCAAAATCAAGTTGTAGGAAGGGAAAATCAATCAATTTAAATCTCCTTTTTAGATAATAGTTCAATTTTATCAAACCATTCAATTTGTATAATCACTTAATAATCAATTAATTTGGAAAACTATTTTAAAGAATCACAGTAATCCTTTCGTTTTTGCATAATTGTGTTTTTATTTTATTTGGTGTCTATTTTTATTATGAAAGTCGAGCCTCAAATTTCATAAAGACGGCCTTGATAACTACAAATTATTATGAAATAATTGTATGTTGATGTAGCCATCTTTGAAGCTTAGCATATATGTTTGGAAATTTTATTAATAACAAACAATATGCCATAAATCAAATAGTTGTATGCTTAGAGTAATGAGGTAAATGAAGCATACCTAAACTCTTTTTTTTCCTACTACATAATAACAAAGGATCTAAGTTACATAATAACTTGTACTTAAAATCCAATTTATTAACTGAAAAAATACACAAGTCGTCTGATCTTCATCTATTTTCCGAATAGGACATATCCTCCTTAAACCATTACAAAAGTATGGACTTTTGTTCTAAAGGCAAAACATAATTTCTAAAGGTCAACATTATTATTTTCATTAATTAGGACATAAAAGTAACATTCAAACATTCTTGAAGACAATAACATTATGTTCAAGCATCATTCAACAAATTTGTTTCTAAGCATCTAAGAAAGTGTAAAGCAGATTGTAATGTTTTCATTGGAAATACACTTTCCTCAATTTCCAACTCATAATCATAAGAAATCTTCACATTAACCAATGTCTTATCTTCTTCTATGGTAGATAGCTTGAAACTTGTTTTGTAGAATGAGAAACCTTGATTCAAGTATCCTCCTTCAATCACTTGCAACCCAATTTCATGGGAAGAATCATCAAGCTCTGTGATCTTCTCCCTCTGGTAATTTACCGGAGATACACCTATGATTCAACTCACAAAGAAGAATTAATTTGGTTAGAAATATTGGAAGATATTTAATATATCATGATAAGCACGCTATTTTAATAACAAAAGATTAAATTAAATTAAATTGTTTTCGCATAAGTTCTAAATTGTTTTCATAATCTCTCCTAGCGAGCTTATAAAAACAAGCTAAAAACAAATTATAAACATGTCAACTAGTTTACATAAGTTCTTCCAAAACGTTATTACAAGTGCTTATACTAGTTGATAACCTCAAACAAATCAATTGTAAGATACTCTAAAACAAAAATTGCATTAAAAATAAGTTAAACTTTTCTAAAGCAAAAAATTGCAACACTGACCTGTGAAGAAAGTCAAAAGCAAGATGGTACCAATCCCTCCACTGCCTTCAATCACTTTTAAATCTTTCACAATGTTTGGTATAATCTTTGGTATTGTTACTATCAAATCTTTGGACAGAGCTTGCCACAAGGTTTCTATCTTCACACATATCTCTACTTGTTGGTTGAACTCCTTTGTCATGATAACTGTTCAAACTTTTACTATAATTGAAAACAAATGGTCATATATATAGAGAAACACACTAAGTCCGGGGCAAAATAATATTGCAATAAATTTGACAAAATTACGGTGAATCATCTTAATATTGTAAAATAGGTGAAGGTTAGCATACACAATTAATCATGAAATATTAATAAATAATTCAATGGCTATGATTGAAAGAAGGTAGTCTGGTCCTTAAGCACTCCATGGACCTAGCAAAGGAATGTAAGTTGAGTCCCAACTTGTAGGGTTCTAACAGGGTCAAGGAAAAGTTTGTGGGCGAAACATATAGTTTGGAAATTTTGAAGGATGAAGCGCTTCCAAGGAACTTGGAACTCGACTGACCTATATTTTTATTTCAGTTATATTGCCATATTTATAACTCAATTGACATAACACTCTTTTCTATTTATAACTCAATTGACATAACACTCTTTTCTTCGAAACTAGTTAAAAACCCGTGCTTCGCACGGGTTAAACACTATTATTTTAAAAATCTTTCTTATATGTTTGAATAGGTTAATATATTGTCAACCGGTTAATTCAAATGTATGTTTCCTAATGTGATTTTTTTTAGATACCATACGCCATATCTTATAAACGTATAATTGCTTGAATTCTAAACTTCTGATTTTGCCAAAGACATGTCCTGAAACTGCCCTCGACGACAATGTAGCGCCTTTTTATTCTACTCTTTAAAGGGCTAACACAAAGCATTATAAAGCTTTGATGCATAAAAAGTGTCTCTTTCACTCTGATCAAGAGAAACTGGTGCAACTATATAGTAAATATTTTCATGCTTTTCAATGATTAAGATGAGGTGTCATTGCATGAAAGTTATATTATGTAGTTTGTAACACCATTGTTTCTACAAATGTGTTTCCATGGAATGCTATAAACAATTTTATCTTTAAATGTATGCAACCTGTTTTAGCAATTTTTACAGAGATGTTAATTTCCATTTGTTTCAACAATGTTGATGCCTTTTTTCTAAGAATATAGGTTAAGATCATAGGCGAATCAATTGGGTGACATAATGCACTGATAAAGTTAATATTATCAGTCCTATGCAACAAATTGTAAATAAGAGCTTAACTTTTCTTGATCATTGGTGACCATATTCAACCTTTTTTTTTTTTTAAAGAGGCAGAATAGAAATCATAAATTATGACCAATCTTATTTGTTTCACATGCTAAAAAATTTTACAATTAAAAACATGTTGTTCAACTTACATATATAATTTCTTTATCAGATTAGATTTTGGAAACAACCATTGTTTCCTAGTTAGAGATCCTGACTAACACTTCAGAACCTAATTACACATGCAAGTCAGATCAATTCGCAAGAGTCGATGGCATGTTTTCAAAAAAGCAGACAAAGAAAAGGTCAATCACTCTTGCTTGATATGTTTGGCCAACTTAGTGGAAGACAATTGCGTTGGATTATAGGCATCGGATGCAATGTCATCTTGGTATTTCTCAGCGGACGAATGCTTTGCATGAGTGCAATTCCAAATCATTTTCACCACAAGCAGAGAACGATTATTGTCACAATAAGGATTGGGTTAGATTATCATAGATAACATTCGACAATAAGAAAATTGAAAACCAAATATAAGTGACAGAAAAAGAAACAGTCAAATCAATTATTAAAAAAAGAACAGGGCAGACACAAAGAACCTCATCAAGTTGTTGCTCCTCTGGCTGAAGATGAGACTTAATTTTCTTGATGACAGCAGGATCACGGGAAACACCTAAAATGAATGATTGATGATAGTATGGCTAATGTTTGACACGTAACACAAACTCAAGGCCGCTTAGTTTATCTAGATGTTTTGGATATATTTTAGGATCATCCTCACCGACCTTTATAAATAAATACAATTACATAAGTTATAATACCTATCGACCGTGCAGAAAATAAGACGAAAACTAAATTAGGGATACCTCTTGCATAGTCTTCCTAAGAGCTTGGACAGTAATATCAATAACCTGAAGACATTCACTATCCCAAAACACAAATTCAACCTTGTGACTAGCATGAACAACTTGCACAGCTACCTTGTTTCTGATAAAATGGATAGATTCAAAAACATATCAGAAATGTGCCAAAAAAAAAAGCACTAATCATCCACATGAAATTTTAAATATGTAACCTAGTCATTGAAGCATCAACATCTTGTCCGCATGTACATATATAGCTAGAACCATTTGACTTTGACGCCTTTGGTTTGGATATTTGGTGCAACTCTCATAATACCATCCAAACAAGTCAGGATTGAATTTAGTTGTTTTCTCAATAATGATGCAGTATGTATCCTAACACAAATTATGCAAATAAAATAAAGAATAAATGTATTTTTAATTTGTGCGTAAAAAAACTCAAAACATTTTTTTGGAAAAAAAAAAAAAAAGAAGCAGACGTTGATTAAGTCTCTAAATTCAGCAATTGGCCTAACTTGAGACAGATTGGAAAAATCATTGTACAAAATACGTTGAGAAGAAGTCGAACCCTGACTTAAGTTCTGATTGAAGCTTTGACTCTGAGCTTGAGAAGTGTTAAAGTCACGACAACTATTCAAGAAATCATAATATTGTACTGTAAAATCATAATGTAAACTTACCAAGTCTTAAATTTCTCAACAATCGGATGATGTAGGTTAATGAGCAACCTCGAACTTGACCAATTGTTACATATATTTGGCTTGTCATTGTCTATAAAATGGAAGCAAAGAACTCAAGGTAAATAGATGATACATGACAAAGCTATTGACAAAAATAATAAATGTATATCACATTGACCTCCAAGCTTGCATTGAGCATGAGTCAATATTAAAACAACATGCCATACATCCTTTCGATTAGCAAGAAAATTCATCAAAGCTACGGAGTATTTTCCCATAGTGTTACATCAACCATATTCCCACTGCATAAGGAAAGACATCTTTCATATCATTATCAAACCTATACAAAATCCTATCATTTGATGCTGGCAAATTAGAAAATAATACCTTTGAGCTCTCAACACAATATTCGTACACAGTTTCTTTCCAGTCCCAATTAGAATATCATCTCAGACATTATTTTCGCATCTTCATCACTTTTGTGGCTTGGACGTTTTTTTCGAAAAACTTTTGTTTAGCTTTCAAGATGGTTTGGTTAGTAGTTGTTTATGTTATCTGAACAGAGAAACATGCGTATTTTTCAGCATACGGAGGAGCCTATTCATTTCATCGTTGAGTAGGTTAAACTTCGTGGTTTAAATCGAAGATTGTCTCATTTCGATTTTCACTACAATGTTTGGAGACAAAACCTTTTGATATGTCTCACTACTGTAATTTAATTTTACTCATTCTCTTTTTGTTGGTCCTTTTTGTTTCACTCTTTTTGAATTATTTCTTGGATCTTTTAATGTCTTCTCAAACATTTCTTATGCTGGTGATAACCTATTTTATTTTAGCATTTTCAATATAAAAAAAGTATATCTTATCCTAATATATTATATTAAAAAAATGTTATCCTTCCGGTTTTCATATATTTTTTTTTTTATCCTAATCTGTTGCAATTTGAGAATAGTAAAAGATAATTTAATTTAAAAACTATATGATGAAAATACCACTTTTTGCTTAAAAAAAAAAAGTGTGACACTTTTACCTGTGTCATCATAGATATACAACAAAACAAAATAACCCGCGTAGACGTAGCACAATCCACAAGAGACATCATAAACGACGCTGCGTTCAACGACTTTTTCCGTTTCATTCAGATTTCGTAAACGACAACAGCGTCACTCAAACGGTGCCGCTCGGTGCTACCGCGCCGTTACGCTACTTTCTTCCTAATACGACATCGTATCGATCAATCTCATCGACGATCCTCTTTCATCTCAATTACCAAACCCTAATTCAGA
>Ga0099826_10003074_pt1 | contig 11164 bp, 7 predicted proteins | sample Mtrugardesep15_FD_76830 | JGI IMG/M metagenome (GOLD analysis project Ga0099826, IMG submission 76830) | Root nodule microbial communities of legume samples collected from California, USA - M. trunc garden sep15 | ecosystem: Host-associated > Plants > Roots > Nodule | place: USA: California...
TAAAATAAATTAAGTGTGATTGAAGTATTTTATGATCGTTTATCATGTAAATATGTTTACTTTTTAAAAAACATTTTATAGTGTCCGTAATTTTAAAATGAAAAATGAACCCTCCCCTCCCTTTCCCTCCTAAACCCTCCATCCAAACACACCCTTAGTGTGTGTTTGGTTTGGCGGTGAACATAATTGATTTTGAGATAATTGATTTGTTTAAAAAGTGAGTTGGATGTAAATTGATTATGTTTATTTAAAAGTGATTCTTATGAGTTGACGTTGTTTAGATAGTTTGAATCAAAATTGATTTTAAACATTAAATGACCAAATTACCATTCTATTTGTATTTAACTAAATTTCCATTTTAGATAATTATTTCAACTTATCTAAAATATGAATGGATTTCAACTTCAGTATAATTATAACCCTTTTTTAACATTCTTTTTTCATTAAATTTTTTTAGAATTTTGATTTAACTTTTGGAACGGTGGTTATAATTTATAAAAATAAAATTCTTCTTAACAAAAGAAAAAGTTAAACAATCCTTAATAAAAATAAAAATAATAGAAAGCCCATAATATAAAAGTTAACGGGTCACATAACTAACATAATCAAGTACTCAGTTGTTGTCTTCTTCAACCTACAGCCAACTCCAATCTGCATTGCAATGGTCTGCGGCACATTGAAAAGCTCATCAATTTTTAATTTTTTTTTACAAGTTTTTCCCTTTCTTCTCTCTATTCATCTTTAACATCCATGAAGAAAAATGGTGAGTGCTGAAGAAAAAAACGTGTAGGAAATTGGAGAAAAAGATGCAGAAGCTCCAATTTGTAGCTTTAAAGAAACTCATGTTTTGGGTCAGATCCACGTTTTAGGGAATTGATTTTGCAATCATCCATGAAAAAGTTGAAACGACGTTTGGGAGTGAAAACGAGTTTTTGGGGCTTGCAAACGTGTAGCCAAACAGGCACTTAGACATGACAATGGGGTGGGGGTGGGGACGGGTTTTACATTCTTTGTCCTCATTCTCACCTGTTACCTTACTCATACCTAATGGAATGAGAAATTGAATCTCGTCTCCGTCCCTGATGGGTTCGGTTATTCCTGCCTTATTCCCACATTGAATAATTTTTTTAATAAAAAATAGAAGTTTTTTTTTGCAACCCAAGAGCAATATTGTAATACATTATCCAACAATATGCTCACTTTAACATTTGTTAGATCGAATAATTTAATTTCTCCTTTAAATATCAATGATAGTTTTTATAACATGACAATTATCAACCAAAATAACATGGTATATCATCATAAAATAATTTTCTACATTCGGGACGGGTTTGGGTATTGGTTCGGGGTGGGTACCTATATACCCGTTACCCGTCCCATACCCGTGTTTTGAAATCGGGGAAAACTCAAACTCATATCCAAACCCAGTCAAAACGGGGAAAACCTGTCAAATTTGGTTTGGTTTGGACGGGTAACTGCGGGTATGAGTTTTGTTGTCATGCCTAATTCTATTAATCAAGGTAGTCTTTAACGCTAAAATAATTTTTCAATACTCACAATAACTCAATTCATATATTTATTGGAATGACAATAGATAAGTATTTATAAGACTGATATGACAATAAGTAAGTATATTAAAAAATTAATATGACAATATTAATGAAACATTTTAACATCATAGACTATTTTGACTAACAAAGTGAACACATTCTCTTCCATCATCACTCATCTTTTTTAGATTGCCCTCACTTATAAACATATTGTGAGGTCATCTCCTATCAAATGTGAAACCCTTACATTTTATTTGGTTTTTCTACATGCATTTCTACATGAAATATGGTGTTTTGGAAAAACAAGATTGCAATGGCTGTTAACTGCCGATGACAAGTAACCGGTAACTACCATTGAAGTTATTATTTTACGGTGCTTGTTAACTTTCTTTAAAGTGGGAACACCAATTTTTTTACCTTATGTAATATTTTGCTTCGCAATGCAAGTTGCCACAAAATTCACATTGGAAACGGTTGCCCTCACGCTACATACTATTAGAAAGTGGAAAATCAAGAGAATTATTAATTTTTGTCTATGTTTGAGTGATGATGACGAATAGACTCAGCCTAAATGCCAAGATTGCTGACTTCACATGCTTCTTTTATAAACATACAAATTATTTTCTTAATAATTAGAATATCTGTCAAACTTTTCATTGGATGGTTTTGACCCATCAACTTATTTTGAACGCCTTGTATTATTTCACTTACTAAGGCATGGTTACTATTTAAAGCCAAAACTACTCTTTTGCATTTGCATTGTAAAGTAAAAAGAGGTTTGATTACACGTGAAAGATAAAGAAAAGAAATCACAGGAGCATTTTCAACTCAACGTTATATAAATATATCAAATATAAATTATCACTTTACCAAAATTAAATTTACAAAATTAAAATTTTACAAGGGTATAATCAAACGTGCACGAAACAACTAATGTCAAATCGTTGATAGTGATTTATCACAAAATAAATAACCAATATATGCAAATTTATAAACTCGTTAACTTTAACCACGTGGTTGGATTGAGTGGGTGATGAGTATATCAAATCGGTAGAACCGAGTTCAAATTTTGATCAGAGAATAATATTTGTTTTGACTTTACTTATATCTCATAAATACAATCCAAATGATAAAAGGTTGTGAAGATACTTGATATATTAGATGGAACACATGTTTGAACCTGCAATACTCACCTTCTCTCCAGGGGGATGTGAGATTTACCATTAAACTTTTTGATATGATATTAGGACACATCTATGGACCTATAAACATGTGAGTTTTGTTGCTAAGCTTTTTTGTAAAGAACAAAAATTTGCGCTATAAACATGCTATGTTCTTGTGAAGAAATGGTAAGAAGAGATATGAAATCGACACAAAAGTTGACGCCAACACACGCTTTTCATTTTTATATTTATTGAACCATTTTCTAGATATTTATGTTTCTTAATCCAAATGCTGTCACACATCTTCGTGGTCATTGTGTGTAAGTTTTAAATACGTCGCATTCAACAAAAATAAATATACTATTGGCCACTTGAGAATTTTGAGGTAGAGAAAAACATCAGAAATATTGAAAGTACTACACATTACGAACTTTCTGTGACATCAACACCAAGAGTCATTTTCCAAATTCAATTCATTAGTTCTATAAATCCTAGTGGCAAAATTAAAATAATAACCACGGTTTCCTTGCTGGTAGAAGGAAACTTTGCTATATATGTTGTAGAATTTTACCTTATTTTTGGCTTTATCTTACTCAACATGGCATATATATTTAACAAAATATTGTATGATCAAATGCAACCGGAAAGTACAGTTTAAAACAACGGTGCTATTTTGTCTCACTCAACCAATGTGTGTGTTTCCGCATGATAACAATCTGTCACCAACTAACAGTTGACAATAAACACCTGTAATAAGTAGCTAGTGGTTTACTAGTACGCAATATTTCTGGTTTTTTCTGCTTCATTTTCTAAGATAGTATTTCAAAGGTTTTTCAAGGGTCAACAACTACCAGTCCTTTGGTCGCATGTTATCTAACAGCTTTCTACACCTTGTTCTGTTTTTTTTTTTTTATAGTTGCTGGTAGTTCTGAAAACTCATCCTAAGACTACATATGACATGTCTTTTGTTTTAATGAAGTATAAACTTTTGTGTTTAGTAAAATTGAAATCTATATTAATGGACATACTAGCTTAAAAGAGTGTCAACGTTACCCTTCTTTTTCACTTTTATATTATCATCTTCATAAAAAATGCGGCAAATTCAAAAACGACAAAACTTAGATGCAATGTATGTTCTTTATGTTCCTGCATTTAAGTTTTGTCCATTCAAATATTCAAGCAAAATACATATTGATTTCTTTGCTTATGGTGAAATTGTCTTTGGTCATGCCTTTAAAGTTTCAAAGTATTTAAGCCTTGGCTAAGATTGCAAGGATATATAAAATATAATCACCTTATGTAACACTTTGTTATTGACATTAAGCAACCTTATAACTGCAAACTATTCAGGTTTTGAAGGTAAGAATTGATATGATGTGCTTCTTAAAGGATAACTTGTACTGCAGCATAGCTGAAAACTTGTGCTCTTTGAGGTATAGAGTTCCAAGGAGAAGAAAAACCATTAGACTAATATACACGCTAGAATGCGAAACCATGTCACAGTTACAAAACAAACCCATCTTCTCCTCCTACAAACATCCTAAATAAATCCCAGTCTCCTAAAACAACAGCCTGTTTACCAGATTTTTAGCTTATGATGATACTAAAACCAAACCAATATGCGGTAAAGAATGATGTAACTTGAAGAATTCACTATACAAGTCAATACTAAAAAAAAAACTAAGGTGAAAGATGAACAGATAAATAATCAATTAGATTATGCTAGTAAATGATGAGGTCAACTCGTAAGGAAAGTTCCCCGGCTCGCGTTGCTTAGCAAGTTCATGAATGTCCCTCACGATATTAAACACGGCCTCAGGGTTCGCTAATTTAAGCGCATTCTCTGACATTGTCTTTAGTTCGTCCTGTTTTGTGGTGAACCATCCTGCAACAATTCGCGCTGTTTCCTTAGGACTACGAGTGAAGACACCAGCTCCATTGTTTACCACATAAGGCACATTACCCTTTTCCTGTAGTTACCATAGTAGCTCAGAATCAATAAAAGGTTGGAATGAAAAAGTAAGAAATGAGGAGAATAATTTAATAACTCGCCTGTCCAGGGATATAGTCGTTGAGGATTATAGGAAGACCTCTGATCAATGCTTCTGCAATTGTTCCTGGTCCAGCCTGAAATTTCACAGAATCAATAGGCATATGCTAGCATATAAAGTAACACATAAAAGAGAGGTTTTTAAGTCGCATTTTCTGATTTTGCATATAATTGGAGTCAAGTGCGACTGATACAGTCTCAAATGCAATAAGACGTCAAAAACTATAAAGTTGCAGCCTCGATCACCTTTGGACCTTTTTTTAAAATCCTGCAAAAAATCATTAGAGAAGATCGGTATAACTTACTTTCGTTATGATGCAGTCACATGCTCCCATCCATTTGGCCATAATTGTCTCAAATCCTCTAACCTACACAAACAAAGAAACAATTTTTCAGTGGCTGTCTTACTATTATGCTCACTTGTTGTAGATACTTGTTCACTCATTAGTTATTACCTTCACTGGTATTTTCCATTCGATAGCTTTCACGGAAGCTACTAAGTTCTTATTGCGACCACATATGACTACAATCTGCCCGATCGGTTTCTCATTTTCTTTATCATAAAGTGATTCTGCTAGAGCCTTTGCAGTTTTCTTGACCGGACCCATTCCTTCACCACCTCCCATCAGTAAAACCGCAGGCAAGTCAGGATCCATCTCAAGTTCTTTTCTTAGTTCATCCTACAATAAACACAAACTCAGTTCCACACTTCCACTGTTCCATCAATGAGATTAAAACAGAACTTACTTGCACCTTAAATATGCTTAATACCTTAACAAGAACTGCACGAGCAAAAGAAGGCCGGATTGGCAAGCCATAAGTTCGGGTTTGAGATTCCTCAAGTCCCTCTAGTAAGGCTTTTTTTGCCACTTCCTCTGACGAGCAGTAACATCTATTCACCCAAGGATGAAACCTACAAAAAGCTTAAAAATTTGAGTACTTAAGCATTAATAATCGACTTGACATTAAAGCAAGAAAATCAACCAGCTACCATGAAGCATGAACTTACCAAGTAGGATGGCAGGTACTAAGGTCTGTGATAACAGTGACAAAGATAACTTTCTTTTCCAAACCTTGCCACTTCAAAACCCATAGTGGAATATGCTGCATCATGGGATGGACACTGATTATAATATCTGGCTTGTATTCCATCAACCCTGCCTCCACCTCTCTGAAAATTACATTACATAAACATAACTTATGAATACATAAACATAAAATGTCTAATTAAGTCAACAATAGATATTCCAGCATATCATGTTACTCATATACACATGACAACAACTGTTGATTTATTTATCATTAGTTGATATTTACTTGTTTGAAACTCTAAAGTAAATTTCTCCAAAGATGTCAAATCCAATAATTGTTGCTGTTTTACAAAGCAATAAAGAATGATTATTATAGAAATTCTCAACAAATGAATAGTGATCAAAGTGAAATAATCATAATTAATCATGAAAGTATAAAGCATTACAAGAGGAATATACCTTGCATAGTAGGCCGCGACGGCCGCCAAGTAAACAGAGTGAATCCATTTAGGGGAAGTGCTATGAAACGCAACCTTCCATAACTGAACATGCTTGACCATGAATTTGTATTGACCTTCCATATCATTCAATGGCCACCCTGTATACTCCTTCCATACATCTTTAACAAATATCTGAAATTTCAAATTCACCACATAAACATAAGTTAGACTTTAGAAAGATAGTTGCGCAAGTGCTTCCAAGAAAAAGATTGTACGTAACGACAAAATCCGTACAAACACGACATAAGACACGACAAAAACATATGAACCAGAGAAAAATATGTAGATCAGAAAATTCAAACACAAAAACAAAAGCTGCAACAGATCCAAAACAACGTTAGATTAAAGTACCTTGTATTCATCACCGAATTCAATTTGAAAAGCATCACGAATGGCCTCAGCAGAAGCTCTATGTCCACCACCAGTATCACTCATGAGAATCAACACATTTTTTGTTCTTTCTGCTCCAATTTCCATGAGTTCCATGCCACCTTCGTTATCTTCATGGATAGAACTTTGAGACTCACTACGCTTCTTGAAGCTTCCACTGCCTTTAATGGAGTACGATTTTCCAAACACTTTTTCCACTATAGACTTTCTTAGTGTTCTTGGTGACACAACCTTAGAGCTTTCCGGTGACACGTATGAAACCTCCATGTGACCGAAAAGTGGACACAACTAACAGTCAAACAACAAACCTCGTTCCCGCCACCACCGGAGCAAGGTTTCTGCGGCGGAGAAAAGAATGGCAGAGAGAAAGTGTAGCTTGGAAAAAAAGAAAGGTGAAAAAATGATTGGTGTGGAAGTGTCGAAATACGAGGAAGAATTAGAGAGAAGTTAACAAGAACAACGTTTGGTTAACGTATTTGTTTTAATGTTGTGGTGATGCTGGAATTATGCTATGGAATTTTTGTTGAAGCTTAGTTGGATTTTGAACCGTTAGATTGTTACTTGTGATGGAATGTTCTAAACAGAAGATTCGAATCTATGCGTTGTTGTTATTTTGTTTGAAAATTGTAAGTGTTGCTTTGCTGAGTTGTTTAATCATTCGTGGGGTTCCAGTTTTGCTGTTGTGTCCTTTTGGTTTTGCGTATTTGCATATATCATGTGTTTTGGCTTGGCTTTGAAAAACACTTTTGGTTTGGTTGTTTTCTTGTTGGTGATATAAATATACCTATTTGGACTTGTTTACCCCTTTCCTATAGATGTGCTTCACCATCGCTTATAAGTGAGGTAAGGGCTTATGCGGGTTTTTTAGTAGAAGGTAGGGGAGTTCTTTGGTTTTCGGTTTAACTCATAAACAATAGAATTAGATCGATGCAATAAGGTCCGTGGTCTTAAATATTTGAGAGTCAAATGATTTAGTATTTTGGTATGAAATTAAGGAAATAAGAACAAAATTAGAGAGAAGGAGAGGAAAGGAGAATAGAAAGAAGTATTGTATTATTATCTAGTATATCAAAGTAATAATCTAATGTTACAAAAAAAATGAAAGTAATAATCTAATAGTATAACTTAAGGAACAAGTCTAATAATCTAATAGTATAATACATTATCGCATTTGTTATATGAACAACTACTAATAATATTTATAACTGTCTTTAAATTTTACAAGTAATATTGAGCTCTTTAAATTAAAGAATATTATTTAATTTAATATATCTTTTTAAAAAGCATTCATCAGAATCAATGACACATATCTACGAGTTTTTTTAGGAGATATCAACATATATTTTTCTCTTAAAAAAATATCTACATATTGTTTTGAATTGTTTTATGTTGCATTGCATCAAGACAAATATTTAACATTCAAATTTGTGCGGCTAAATTCAAAAAAATAACTAAATCAATTGATTGAAGATTTTTAATTTAAGAGACTAAATTGTTATTCTAATGATCAAAAGGTCGATCTACTTTGGGAACGTGTGTTTCAATTGCGATTGTTAGGGCAACCACAATGGAGACCATTAATTTAGAGTTCTTAAACGGGTCTCACGTGCATATATCATTTTATAATTTTTGAATAATAGTATCTAATAAGCATTCAGACACTCCAATGGAGACACAAAAGGTCTAAATCGATCCCACCAGTACCATTAACTCTTCATCATTTACATGCTCCCTAAGAATTGGGGTATTAAATGAGACCTTGAGTCTTAGAAGATCCACCAAAAAAATTTCTTCAGTGAAGGTACCTATTAGATACCGAATCTTAAATAGTGAAGAATTGCTAGTACACTTATTATGATTCCCAATACAAGAATCAAAATAGGCACCTCACCATTAAAGGTGATCTTAGTTCTCATTGACTTGGTACAGTTTTGAGGTTTGGATATGTAAATCAAATAACTAATCATTTGGTTTTCTTAAAATGATGAAGAAAAAAAATCATTTTTTTTACATTTCATTCAATTAAAAAAAAACTTGAGGGCATGTATGCAATATTTTTGCTTTATTACGAGTATAAGATTTTACTCAATAATAATTAAAAATCCAACTAGAGTCTTTGGAGCATTATTTAAAATAAAAAATAGCATTGACAAAGTACTTTTTAACTGTACAAATTTAAAATATTTTCTTTTTTAACTAGTGTGTTAGGATTTTTCTTAAAAATGTGAGAAACGACGGGGCATCTTCAAAAAAAAAGAAACAATGGAGACATAATAATAAATGAGAAACGCTAACGAGTGTCCTCGTAATATTTTTTAAGGATATTATATGGTGAATTTTTATTAAAGTTTGTATATTTAATGTATTAAAAATTAAAATGTTTGATTTTTAAAAAATTAACTATTTAATTTAAAATAATTAAAAAGTATCTCAAATACACTTATTGACAAGAACAATAATAAATCCCCTCAAAAAAATCCATAATAAATCAATAATAGTTCTTGAAGTAGAGATGAAGAATATTCTAGGGATTATGCTGATGTTGTGGGGCAAATGTAAAAGTTGTCATTATTTGTTTTTATTTCTTGACTAAGTTAGCATTATTTGTTAAATCCCCAAGATACACTCATTTGCGCCGAAGAACATATTCCATCGTTCATTAACAAGGTGGGTTCCCTCCCTTCACTTGAAAATGACTACACAAGTGCAGAAAACAAGTTCACATGATAAGAATATTTACCTAAACAAATACCATATCCGAATCATCAAAGGTAGAGTGATCGTCATTCGTCAACGTATGATAAAAAGGCTGCTACCTTAAGAAGCACATAAGTTCATAAATGTTTTCCTTTTTTGTCTAATAGGCTAAAAATTCACCATTCAAATGAATAAGTGAAGAATATGTTCGACCTTCAACTTTTACATGTAAAATACGACATCTCTACTAATTGAGTTATAAATAAGTTTATAAACTTTTGAGAAATGTTAACTAATGTTTCCGGAATACTAGTTAAGATCTTTAAAAGATAACTTTTATTTGAAAATTATGTAATAAATGCATTAGAAATTGAAATGTTTGACTTTTTGTGTGAAATAATTTCTTATTTTAAAATGCTTAAAGAATGTCTCGGAGATACTTGTTAACAAGATCCTAAACTTTTTAATGAATAATAAGGTGTTATGTGCAACACATGCAATTGTGATCGAGTTGAATGACTGGTATTCTAGTGTGAATAATTTTGGTTGGCAATGGGACCGTGTGCGTCTGTAAATTCATGATTGCAGCATAGAAGCATACAATAATGTCTATTAAGGCAAAAAGGTGATATAATCCATACAAGCGACCTAATGAATTGATTATTGATGGGACAAACAATCTGCACTGTAAATTATTTTTGTAGAAGACGTCTTCTCTTTTTTTGGTTATATTTTCTATTTTAATGTTTGGACTGTATTTGGTTGCATTTATCTATCTAAGAAACAGCCAGGTTTCTCGTTACAAAACAATTTAGTATAGGAGTAGAGCACTTCTTTCACCATCTTTTTATTTTGGTTATTCTTATTGATTTGTACTCCTCTTGGTTTCCTTCTCTCCTGTCATATGATTTGTTCCAATTGCTAAATCTCTTCGAAAATTGTTTTTTAGTTAACCTTTCTATTATCAAGAAAGGAAGTTTCGGTGGTGAATAGGGTTTTACTCAAACTCCTTGACCACTTGAGTGTAATAATTTGATTGATTTTTGTTTTGACAAAAACAAAAAACATCAAAATCAATGTAACAATTAATTGTTGTAACTTTTTAAATATTTTTACAAATATATCATACAGAAAGTTGTGAAACATTAAATGCATTCATTAATATTAAAATGACAGACATTATATGATGGATAAAAAAAACTTTTAAATAGTAACTTCACTTTAAAAGTTGTAACATTTTTTTTTCAGTAGTACCAAAAAAAATCTTAGAACCGGGGGTGTACTTCAATTTCTGCATTGTGCTAAATTCCCACATTAAATGGTGTTTTCTCTTTATATTCATTGGGCCTCATCTGACACATCTTATCCTTTTTAAAGGATTGCTCTCAAACACCTACCAACGGCCTAAAGAGCAATTGTCAATACTTTTGAGATCAACTTAGACACTTTTTAAATCGGTTCATCTAATTTAAAAAGTGTTCTCAATTGGTGGTTAACTACCATTCAACTTTCATTTGTCTAAAGAACAATTACCTCTTTTTAACAAAAGTTTGTACTATAAAATATTTGTATTTTTATTTAAATTGTGATAGTTGTAATGCTGCTCATAGAATGCCAATAAAATGACCGGTAAGGATAAAGAGTCGCAAAATTTTAGGACATAACTAGCATACTCACAATTTACAGGTATCTAAAGTACATTTCTTATTGACACTTGATGCTTCAACAGTAAACACCAAATCATAACTCTGTTTCTCAGATATCGGAACCAGCTCTCCCTATA
>Ga0099826_10003075_pt1 | contig 11164 bp, 5 predicted proteins | sample Mtrugardesep15_FD_76830 | JGI IMG/M metagenome (GOLD analysis project Ga0099826, IMG submission 76830) | Root nodule microbial communities of legume samples collected from California, USA - M. trunc garden sep15 | ecosystem: Host-associated > Plants > Roots > Nodule | place: USA: California...
ATATATATATATATATATATATATATATATATATATATAAAATATAATGGACTCTAAACTAACACGCTAAATATCATAGCTCATTACTTTATTATCTAACATTAACAACTTTTATATATGCGATATTGGCTTGACCTGGTGATATTGGCTTGAGACTTGAGAGTGTGTTCCTCCTTGAGATCTCAGGTTCGATTCTCTTCAGTGCTAAGTTAGGTGCGCTAATTTAGCTTCTAAAAAAACAACTTTTTTTGCCCCAAATATTTACTTAAAAAAATTACAAACTTTTATATATATAAGATTTGTGTAATTTATATAGAAAACATAGAACAACACATTTAAATGTGTAAACTTTGTGGGACAACGACATTGAACAAGAAGGGAAACAAAGTTGTGTGGTTATATTGTCTTATGATAAAAGAGGGGATAGAGAAATGCATTTTGTTATTGATTTGAAAAATTCCAATTACGTTTGAAATGTATTAATTCTTGGTGTTTTTAGACTCGCCTTTGACTTGAATCTGATTACTAGCTTATTAACTTGACCTTTACAGTCTAAAATTATTTTTTGGAATTTATATAATCGTTGAAATAACTATTTAGATTTGCTTAGAAACATGACTTTCAAGGTCACACTTACAGAGATTGTATGGTAGATTCTATTAAGGACGATTGTATGGTAGATTCTATTAAGGACGATTTGTGTCTAGTCTCACTTGGTAGGATTGTATGGTAGATTCTATCAAGGACGATCTTTTACAACAAATTTGGTAAGTGCAACTCTGCGACGGATAGTAATATTCCGTCCCCAAATTATTGCAACGAGCATTATTGCAACTAAATTATTTCGTTGCATATATTATGTCCCAAATTCCATTTGTGATGGAATTTTGTTCTGCATTCCATCCCGGTTTGATTTCTTTCTTGTAGTGCAATTAGTAAAGTAATTAGTTATCATTTCCACATGAATTGTTGTTGCTATTAGGCAATTAACTAAACTTATAATTAAAATTAGTAAAAAAATTATGACAAATTTAGTAAGTGCAACAAACTATTACAAGTAGTAAAACAATAAGTTATCGTCTCCACATAAATTGTTGTTGCTACTAGGCAATTGACAAAACTTATAATTAAAAACAGAAATTTGAAATGGTTGAAACAAAGATTTGACGGCGATTAAGATTCTTCGAATCTCTTTATGTCTTTGTTGGATTAGCGCATGATCCTAGATCAAATTACTATCTAAGGTTTATATTCATGATGTCTAACAAAGTAAAGCTTCTAGGGTCTTATACTTGCATGTACGTAGTTGAACGTCAAACATAATCATACAAGAGGAATTCTCAATCTCTCGATGAACAACTCGAATAAATCACATATAACAATTTCAATTAGAAAGGCAAAATGAATTTAGAAATTCTGACTTAGGATGAATTCAAGTTCAATGGAACCAAACAAATCTTTTTGTTATCTAACTCTTTATTTTATCATACACATGAAAAATATGTTATTTTTTTAGGGGAGATTTAAATATATTTATAAGATTTGGTTAAAAAAATATATTTATAAGATTTGTTTGTTACCGGGCTTATTCTAATAATTTAGGCCCATTTGGCTCAATATAAAGAAGCAAAAATTTAACCTAATTTCCTTATTTTGGAAGGAGAAACAAAGTTCTCTTCTTTGTATCTCTCTGTCGGCTTTGCTTCTTCATCGCAAGACGGTGAGTTATTTATTTGTTTATAGTATGTCCTATGTATGCGTTTTCTTCTTTATCTATTTTTATTGTATTTTTTTTTTGTTTTTACTTTTTCTCCCTCAGTATGTGTTTATGAATTAAACATAACGTGTTTTGTCTTCCTTATCTTTTTTTTTTGTTTGTTTGTTGCAAATATACTGTGTTCATGAATCAAAGTTTTTTTGGGTTTTTTAGTCCCATGTGATGTTTCACGGTAGCAGATATGTGGTATGGATGTGGTGGAATTACCTGCCATTTTATTAAGGGTTAAACAGTGTTATTTTGGCGAGTTTTGTTTTTCGCCTGCAAAAATAAAACTTTTGATTTCGAAGTTGTAATTGAAAGATTCTTTCGCTAATGAGGCAAAAGTACCTTACCATGAGGAACTTTTGCCACGGTTTGACCTATCAACCTTTAATTAACAAATTAAATATAATAATTGAAGGGACAACATAACAAATCATGAGTTTGTTATAATAACAACCTTTAATTTTTTTTGTTTTACACTTTAAAGTGAATTGCTCACTCTAAAGGATCCCTGTCCATCATATCATACATAGTATAAGTGTCTCATGTTTACCCTTGCGAATGTGAATTTTTGTAGATACAATATTTGAGAACATTTTCCCTTGGGAGGAACAACACATCACACGAAAAATATTATTTGGAGCGGTTTGATATTAAAGATACGATGATATGCTCCAAAAAATCTGCCATCAAAGATTGCGACAAGAAGTTATTACATCATAGACGTCAAAATCAGACACGGGAAGTTGTCTTACCTTTGAATTCTAAATCCAAAAGTAATAAGGTACATTTTCAACATTAAGATTTGATTGTGATATCCCCGTTTAAATGGATTTTCTTTAGTTTTTATCTTTTTAATAGTAATCATTGATTTATTATTATCATCAGCGTTCTGTCAACGTTTACACAGATACCTTGTGCTTGTCTATCGACTCTTTTTATTGTATTAATGCAATTAAGTTATTATTTTTTTTAACAAAAAGACAGACTCTCACACGTCCATCTTTCTGTTCTTTTTATTGCACTAATGTTTAAAATTATGAACGACATTTTTTTTTTATGAAATTTTGATTTTGATTAAAAGTACTTTCAAATTATAACAAAACCAAACTAATCTTGTTTATCAATTTCAATAACACCAACAATATAACAAAAAAATAATCTAATTTCTTATCTTTTTAATGACATCAAATACACTCATTGTTATATAATAAGTTGTTTAAGAGTATGATTAAGATAATGAAAAATTAAGTCCAAACTTTCATATTTTCTTTATATATTGTGTAGATATCCTCGATCTAGTTTGTTTAACTTTTGAAAAGATAAAAGAAACAAAATGGTCATATACTCGTATGGTGTTTGTTACACTTATTTTTAATTTTTAATTCACTACCACCCATTATCTTTTTTAAATGATAAAAGATAAAGGAAAAAACTGATATATCGTGGACAACAAGATTAAGTTTGTTACACTTTTTTTCATATTTGAACATACTCTTATCTATTTGTTATATGTGATATTTGTATTGAAAGTTTGGGAAGAAGAAAAAGGAAGCTTAAAAGATGTTATTTTCTTTATATCTATTGTATAGATATAGATTATTATTATTATTATTATTATTATTATTATTATTATTATTATTATTATTATTATTATTATTATTATTCCGATGAGTTGAAATTAAAGATCAATTTGATAAATTGAAAGAGATTCTAACACTTTCTAATTAAGGTATATCTCTCTAACATGCATATATGTTTGTACATAGTTTTATTTATAATAGAGTCAATTTTTTATTTCAGAAGAGGAAATTTGATCGGTATATATACGACGATATATTCATTACTAGTTTTAAACTCATAAGTAGAGAAAAATATAGTAGTGAAAAGGTCAGAGATCAAACACAAAGGAGTTTATTTTCACAAAGAGCAAAGGAGATTATTTTTCCTACTCTAGATGACGAAGGAAAATATTGTGGTATTTGTATGGAAGACTGTTCTTACCTATGTGACCCCAATGTTTCTATTAAGGGGTCAAGTTACCCCATGAATCAAAGGAGCACTGAAATCCAACCTAGAGATGAACAAATTATTTTACAAGTAGCAGAAGAGCAAAATTTTCCTACTATAGACAACAAAGGAAAATATTTTGCTACTTGTATAGAAGACTATTCTCACCTTAGTGAATCCGAAGATTCTATTAAGGTGCTGAGTTACCCTATGCATCAAGGTAGCTTGAAAATTCAACCTAGAGATATAATGGTTAGGGATAGTTTCTCATTAAGTACTAAATCATCATTAAATGATAAACCAAAAATAGACTTTGTGAAAGCATCAAAGTCAATGGATGATAAAGATCTTACCGGCGGTAAGACCTCACTAACGTTAAGCTTAACTGAGGAAGACATGGAAGTTGTTCGGTCACTCTACAATAAACCATCATTAAATGATAAAGCAAAAATTGACTTTGTGGAAGCATTGAAGTCAGTGAATGATAAATATTTTACCGATGGTAAGATTTCACTTCTGTTAAGTTCAACAGAGGAAGACATGGAACTTGTCTGCTCACTCAACAATTTTTTAACTGCTAAGTGTAATCATCTTCCAAGACCCATTATTCCCATTGGACCTAGGTTTCAAGCAAAAATATCTAAATGGGAAGGTGGAACCAACATAAAACTAGGTAATGACGATGATGGTTTGAAGTGGTTGGGCACCCAAATTTGGCCAATTCCTTTTATATCTGAAACTAATATATGAAACTTGGTCTGAAGTGGTTGGGCATCAAAATTTGGCCAATTCCTTTTTATGCTTGAAACTAATATAAGAGTGAAACTAATATAAAAGACATAAGAAAAGTTAGGTAAGAGTTATTTGCATGAGGATCATGACAAGATTGTATTCTAAAAGATTATTTCATAAGTTCTATATTCATTTTATTGTAACTATAGTTTTAGCTTAAAGCTCTACAACTAACAATGTAGTATATTTTTGCTCCTATTATTATTATTATTATTTTTGCATACTCTCTCTTCTATAACAAACAATTGCGATACATTCTTTCTCCAAAACAATTATATTTTTTCCACACTTCCTCCTTTGATTTTTTTTTTTATCAGAATTGTTCTTTTGTTTGTTGTTGACATTTTTAATAATGTAACTAATCTTATTTATAGAATTTCAAATGTTCAATTGATCAATCTTTTGCCTTGAATGTAATATTGAAATAATTTATTTTTTAAATCCTTTTCCATATCACTGAACCATTATTTTTGAAAATGTAATCTAGTTTCAAAGGAGTTTAAATTTTCTTAGAACAATGTATTAACTAGTTTTATTGAAACTATGTAAGTTGGAGTAATTGAAAAGGTAAGGGTATAATTCACAACTTACACCCTTAAACAATCAAAACCACAATGAAATAGAAAGAAAAGAAACGCTAAAACGAAACATAAAAAAGAAAGGAAGGAGTAGGATTTGGCATCAAAATCTATTACCAACTAGGGAATTATTGTGAATATTATTCAATAGTTTGATGTACTACAACTATAAAAAACATTGAAAAAGGTTTTTGAAAACTCACTCTCCTTCACAACACCTCCAAATTCTCGAAAACAGCCACCTACACCCTTCTCGTCCTTGTCCGACCATTTGCAAGTCGTCGACGCAACACAGTTAATTTGACCTCTCACGTGTTTTTTGTGTCGATTGGTGGTTTTTGTAAAAGAACGAGTGTTCTGAGTTCAACATATTGTTTAATATTTATCTCTTATCCACATTCCTCGAGTTTCACTTACAATTGTTGTTCTCCTTCTCGGGTGGGTTGGCTGTTGTTGTGTTAAATCTTTGTTGCGTAATCATGGGGTTGTGTTGATGTCACGTTTGTGTTGGCTTATGTTGTTTTACGCTGCCACAAACTCCACAATATGTTGATGCTCTGCCTCCTTTGTTTTATGATTCATCTAGTTCTGTTGAGATATGCAGCTTTCTTGGCGTTGTTTTCTCACACCGTGGAAAATGATTTGAGAAGATTAGGAAGGAATAAATTGTTTATGTGTGTTCATGCCCTTGAATTATCTGATTATTTTCTAATCTATTGAGTTCTATAGGTTTCTAGGGATAAGCTTTCATGTAAGTGCTTTTTGAAGATACGTCTTAGTCTTGGTGACTTACTTTAGACTGATTTAATATTTTAGTCATTCGTTATGATTGACACTGGACTTATTGGGCTTGAAGGAGTCAGTATTTCTTGTTTTCGTCGCAACATGGAGTTGTTAGTTCTTGAACCCTTTTCAGGATTACGGTCGGTCCATACTCCAATCTTTGAACCTTTGATTAGTGCTTGTTAGGGTAGATGATGACATGTAATCTTACGCTATTTCTAGCATACTTTTCCAGTCATTTTTATTTAGTTTTGATCCAAGTTAGAGGAGTTTTAGAACAATTGCCAATGGTTTTCGGGACATTTAGTAATACTTTTCATTTCGAGTCATGTAATTCTAGTTTTCCTAAAACCAAGCAATTCTAGGTTGTTTTTAATGTAAGTCAATGAAAAATCATGCAAATCGGCATAACAAAGTATCTTGTGAAGATTTAGGAAGACAGTCAATGAAGATTCAAAAGGCTTCTGAAGACATTATAAGAAGGAGAAATTTTATTCCAAGTCCCAAGACGAGTTATATGGAAGAAAACACCCAAAAGACGAAGAAACAAATGATTACGCGCTAGAAATTACACTCATTCGCCCCCAGTTTTAGCCATGCACCCCAGTGTATACAAATTAACACTTGCTCGCGCTAGTGTAATTTCCTCGCCTCATGGGGCACATGAAAAAGTACCTATGCGCCACAAGGTTTGGTATGTGCGCCCCAAGGCGTTATATTTCGGGATATAACTGCTTTTTGCTACTTTTTGGTGAAAAAACTAGTTTTTAGGCCCAAACCCAGGAGGAAACAAAGCTAACGAATACAACTCCTCTCATTCATAATTACGCAATTCAAAAGGAAAGCAAACACTAGGAGCTTCAAGGGAGGAGTAGTTAATTAGGACTGGATATCGTAAGAATTTAAAAAATTTAGGATTAACAGTTAGTAATAATAACAAATCGGCATAAAACATCTTTAGTTGGAATTCAGCTTTCAGAAGAAGATTAGGTATTGACTTTTCCAGTATTCTTTATAGGAGAATGCTAACCAATGCCCTAAGGGCAATGGTTAAGCATCCAAAAACAAGTAAGTTTCAATAAAAAGTTGTGTAATCATTACTTGATCAAAAGTAACATCTTATATTTCTAAGATAAAATTTCTAGTTATAGATGCCTTAACCAATGCCTTGAGGGCACCTGTTAGCAAGACCCTTCTTTTATATAACCAACTATAGTAAAATATTATTTTGCTTCCTTATTGAAGGTATATGAACTTAATAAACTAAAGTAAGAACTTTTCAAAAGGTGCGTAGAAAAATGAGAACACTAAAGAAGGCCATGATCAGAGGAGCTTGGGATGACCGAGGGTGATAATGAGTCGATCAAAAGAAGATAGAATGAGACAAGCAAAATCTGTTGAAGAAATTTCGGATAAGGCCGAAGAAACCCTAGATTCCAAAAGAGGAGACAAAATCATGATCAAAACACGTCACTTTTTCTTTCCTCCAACTCTCACTCATAAAGCATGGTATGGTCATTTTACAATAGCACGTGTGTCATAAAACATGTGTTGAATGGGAGGCAACCCATTATTTTAACTTTATGCAATTTCCATTTTCCAATATGTTAAGATTTCTTGTCAGAAACAATTTCTTTCTTTTATTGTTGCTAATCCTCATTATTATTTTTAATTTTAATCTTTGTTTTACTTATATAACCTTTTCATTTCAAGCTTAAATTGTTTTAGTCTCGGAAAATTGTTTCAGAATATTTACGGGTAGAGGGCTAGCTTACCCCCGAAGTTCAAAAGTACAATGAATAATGGAGTTGTTGTGAAAGATACTCATCATAATCATCATCTCTTTTGTGTATAGCATAACCAGTAAGAATTTGAGCTAAATATTCAATTCACTCTTCTATTATAATTTTTTCTATATTGAGTGTTCAATATGAATGTTATTTTTGCTCGAATTTACAGTCGTTCTTTATAGACTATCGATCATGTTATACTACACACGAGACAATTTTTTTTGTACCTTAAGCATTTCAAGCCACTCTTATTATTGTTATTATCATTTGTTAACCCCGTTGAGCCTCCATTCAATAATTTCTTTTGTTGTTAATAAGTGACGAGTCATGTCACAAGTTTTAAACCTTAATGTATCTTTATATATCTTTTTAAAGTCACCTTGAATTATCATTATATATCTTTTGTCAAACCACTTTCAGTCTCCATGCATTAATTTTTTTCTTGCTTACTTTTGTGTGACTTTGAATCATGTCACAAGTTATAAACCCTAGTGATTATATCTGTTTGATTTCCTTTTTGGAGTTAGATAGGTTAGTGAAATACTTGTAATGGTTTGAATTTAAGTTTGGTGTTGCTCTTTCAAAATATCATCTTCAATTTGGGGCAGGGTATTAGTAGAACTTGGTTATCAAAGAATAAAATGTAGATAATACATCAAAATAATGGTCTAAAAAAAAATTAAAATCACGAGGCACAAACAAAAGTTTGGTCCCTTAAAAAAATGTAGTTCTACTAGTGTCCAAATTCCTTTGAACAACATCCAAAATTAAAGCTAGTGCCTCATAACAATGGTTGTGACAAAGTTTGTGAATGAAGTTATAGGTTTGGATGATAAAGTTTGTCAAAGTATTTCAAATACGGAAACCTTAGTAACTAACTCCAAAGTGCTTGTTAGCCTACTTTACCAAATATATCCCACCTTAACCTCAAGCATGTGAAGATTCAAGGATATAAAGATATAAATCAATGGTTTAAAATGTCTTTGAAGACAATACAGAGTGAAGAAAATTTATTTCAAGTTCCTATGAATTTCCAGACTTAAGAACGATCGAAAACGGGAGAAAAACGCAAGAACTCGCACCTCGGGGGCTACCTAAGGCTTCATTGTGGGTGAGGCATTGTTTCTACTACCTTAGGCGCTATGTGTGCCCCTGTAGGCGCCATCTTCAACTATCTGCTGGCAGAAATTGCCTGCTACTTGTTTTCCAAGCTGAATCGGTGCAAAAAGCCCAATTTTCTTCTCTTAAACTCTAGTTAATTATTTGCTATAAATAGAGACCCTTGCACTCATTATTATTCATTCAGAACTTTTACGGTTCAAGACAAGGGTCAAGCATCAAAGCTTCAAGGCAAAATTTCTTCCTTCTCTTGTTCTCTCTAGGGTATGTTTTTCTATTGTTTTGCTATGATGTTTGTTGCCATGAACAACTAAACCTCTTGATTATGGTTCCAAGATGAACCCATTCTTATTTGTTGGTTATTATTAATAAAGTTTTTCATTCATTTTATGCTTTTATTGTGCCTGATTTATATTAGTTTATGTCTGTTCATAATGCTTTTTTCAATTGATTAATTTGAATTGTAATCTTGAAGAATGATCCGTAGGATAAAAGTAGGCACTGAAACCCAAAATTATATCTGTTCATTGGCTTTTCTTATTACTTGTTTCTTAAATAGGTTAATGCAATTCAAGTTTGAAATCTAACTATTACTACTCTCTTCTTTAGATTGCGCCGTACATAACTTAGGTTAGTCTGACACATAGTTGTTGTGAGAGGCTTCGTATGAGTTTTATCCGTTGGTTTTATTAAATCATAAGTAGGCACCACACATAGCTGTTTTTTCTTAAAATTTAATTCCTACAAAGACAAAATGAGATTCAAAGATTCCCTAATCACCGTTAATAATTTGAATCAGAAACCAAATATTGCATTGGACAGGACAATTTAACCTAGCAATTCTATTCAATTCTATTTTACTTTCACCCTTTGAAATAAGTTTTATTAATTACTAAATTGAACGATAATTCTTGTGAAGAACGATAAACTTGTTACTTTATTATTTGGTGCACTTGTCGATTTCGTTCATCAATAATCGATCACATATATATCTTCTTAAAATGTTTGTTAAAATGGTTGGAAAGCTCACCTTTAATTTCATTTACCCCTTCCACTCTTTTTCCGTTGACCTTAATTCTTAAGATAACATTTTTCCTCTTCTACTCCATACCAAACCATGGAAGAACTTGGTATTAGCACCACCTTCTTTTAACCATAAAACACGATATCTTTATCATTGAAAACTATTATTCACCCTTGATAAAGACAATATTTTGTGAACAAGTTTCTTTCTTTGAATTTTATCTTCTGACAGGTATTCCTTTGAAATCTAATAAGATACTAAATATATTTTTTAAGGAGACATTGAATATATATTGTTTAATAAAAAAAAATTGTATTTATGTCCCGACAAGGCATTAAATATATTTTCAAGATATGTTTGTTTTTGAGTTTTTTATATAAGCTTAACGGGCTTATTATTATTATTTTTTTTCTTTTGGCAGGTTTTTTTATAGCAATTTTCTTTTGGTAGGAAATTGAAAACAATTCTTTTCATTTTCATTTTTGTTCTTCACATACCACGTAAATATTAAAATATCCTTAATGACAATTAACTCTTGCTCTCTCCACAATTGCATTTATTGAACGGCAATTAACTATTGTGAAGGTATTTGATATTTTCGTGTGCGAGCAAAAAGGAAGTGAGAAAGAACAATTTTCTATAGGGAAATGCTAACTAGTGCCCCTGGTTAAGGATATGAAAAAAGGAAATTATATAATAGTTAATATATTTAAATTGTGTAATTAATCTATAATATTGTCAAACACAACATTTTTTTATCCTTATTTATTAATTTTGTTAAGTCTTAACCTAATTTTTCTCCTTCACTAATCCCTTATTAGGTTTGCAACAACTCTATCATAAAATTGTGGCTCTAAATTTGCATCATATATGTTTTTCATTTATCTCTTTAATAACCGTGAATATTTTTTAAAGCAAAAATTTAATAGATATCTTAATCCTTATCATTATCCTTATTATTTATTAACCTTATTTATTAATTTTGTTAAGTCTTAACCTAATTTTTTTCCTTCACTAATCCCTTTTAGGTTTGCAACAACTCTATCATAAAATTTTGGCTCTAAATTTGCATCATATATGTTTTTCATTTCTCTCTCTAATAATCGTGAAATAGATATCTTAATCCTTATCATTATCCTTATCCTTATTATTTATTAATTTTATTAGGTCTGCAACAACTTAAACTAATTTTTTCCCTCCACTGATCCCTTATCCTTATCCTTATTTATTAATTTTGTTAAGTCTTAACCTAATTTTTTCCCTCCACTAATCCCTTATTAGGTTTGCAACAACTCTATCCTAAAAT
>Ga0099826_10003078_pt1 | contig 11161 bp, 3 predicted proteins | sample Mtrugardesep15_FD_76830 | JGI IMG/M metagenome (GOLD analysis project Ga0099826, IMG submission 76830) | Root nodule microbial communities of legume samples collected from California, USA - M. trunc garden sep15 | ecosystem: Host-associated > Plants > Roots > Nodule | place: USA: California...
ATGGACATGAGCCAACATCATAAAAGTGTTCTCAAAGACCTAATGATATTTAGTTAGGGGTCGTGTTAACTTGTGCCTTAAGAGTACAAGTTAATAAGCTTAAAATAGAAATTAAAAATAAATTTTATATTAAAAAAATAACTTTTGAAGCTTTTAAGACATTGAATGCACAATTTTCAAGAAAAAACTTCTACATTTACCTTCTTAAATTTGTACCACAAGGACACAAATTAACATTTCCCTTTAGTTAAAGATAAATAAACTCTTTTTTGTATTAAACTAGACACCCATGTGCCGCATGAATTAAATATTCCTTGATTGAGCTGATTTTTATTTTTTTTGAAAAATATTCATATAAAACAATTCTATCAAATAATTTGTATTCAAATCTTTAAAGTATAAGGATTGTTGTTTCAATTTTTACTTTTAATTACTTAACATGTGCTCTTAAAATATAAGCCAGTAAAACCTTAAAATATGTTGGAATGATTTTATGATGTGAAGCTCAAGAGATTAAAGACTAGTGAGTTATCAAATTGGATTTGAACTCTTTGGTTAATTTAGAAATAATAAAGAAAAATGAATTGAAATAAAACACTTTCACAATTACGGATAACATAATTGAAAAACTGTGTATAATTATTCTTATTGATTGTACGCGTTTGAGTTGATATATCTTCCATGATGAAATTGGACATCAAAAGCGTTTGTAGTCCAACGGTTAGGATAATTGCCTTCCAAGCAATAGACCCGGGTTCGACTCCCGGCAAACGCATTTTTGATTTTGTTATTTTTTTTTATGAGACTTGATACCATACTCTGATTTCTGGTTCAACTGGAGACATCAAAGTGACCTAATTTCCAAAAAAAGGGTTTGTTTGGTCTTCCAATGTCACACGGCATTCCTTTCCACCACGTATTAGTTGTGTCTTCTAATCTAAGAAAAATAAATACTGTATTATTATCCATTGAGAAAACAACGTCTAACTAAGTTAATACAAAATTTTGATAAATGATTTGCAGCTCAAAAGAAGGTTAAGGGAATAATGTGAAGGTTAATATGTATTGACTATTTTTCAATGATATTCTCCAATGAATCTTCTTTTTAAATGAACCCACTTTCAATCTTTGAGTGAGTTCATGCACCTCAACTTAATTTTATGGTACCAACTCAATTTTCACTGTGATTAGAGTTTCTATTACTAAGTTGATTAATTCACAAGTCACAAACCATTTACACAAACATTTACATGTCTCTTAAACATCACATATCCTCTCCCAATTTTACACACTCAAATACTGAAAAACTAATATTGAAATGTTCCCTAAATTTCTTACACTCACTGAATTTATGGAACTCAAAATCACACGTGACAGAAAATATATACAGTACTCCTTTCATCTCTAATTCACCGATTCTGATGTGAAGAGAAAATGTTTATATACACTATGTGTAAAATAAATAGTTATTTTCATAAAGAAATAATTAATAAAAATATACAATTTAAAAAGAGCTTTATCAAAATGGAAAAAAGAATATCGAAAAAAGAGTAACAAAGTACTTTCTTAGGAAGAAACCTATAAGCAAAAGGAACTCCAATATGAGACGCTCTAAAGCTTGTAGATACACCCTGGCCAGTAGCATGTAGGTTCAATTATGCTAAAAAGGGGTTAGACATCAGAACGAGTTCATCTCCAAAACTTTTAAGGACAAGAAAGTTACTAATAAACCTTTGTTTGCACACCATACCACAAATATACATCATTAGATCATTGGAAATTTAGAGGGATATGGATCTCAAAGCAAATAAAGAAAAATAATAGGTATATATATAGATCACAATTCACAGGGATAACATTGATGAGTAGAAGGTCAAGATCCCAGCCATTATCATTGCCAATTACTATACAATATTATTATTCAAAAGCTTGAACCAGAAGCTAATTAATTCTGAGTGGAGGCATAGTTCAAGGAAAAAGAATTTAGCATCCAGGTAGAATAAAGGAATAACTCCAATCTTTTTATCTAAAAAAACATTACATCTACACATCCTTAGGTGGTATTATGAATCACGAGAAAGAACCAGTCTTCAGTTTTGGCGTTTTCTGCTTGACAAAGAAAGCTGATAGCACACTTCTGCTGCGAGTAGGGGTTTGGGAAGACTCACGGCGATATGCGTTGTCAAATGACCTGTACCCTGCTAATGGTTTGGAACCATCCAATGCATCCTGCGGATAGAGGCTTATGAGTAACTTGTTGACAAAAAAACTATTTCAGATTTTAGAAAAACAAAGGGAACATGAATAAATGTACTCTTCAACTATAGTGGTCAAACAAAAATTGCTAGCTGGAAATATTGACGACTGTATCAAATATTTGGTTCACTAATTGGTAGACTATGGTAACTATATTGGGTTCGGTGCAAGTCAAATAAAATGAAGAATATTTTTTCCAAGATGGAACCATTCAAAACTTAAGAGTAATAGATGATTTCCAGTGACTTGGAGGAGAGTGAATACAGACATAAGCCAACACACCCATAAAATATTCACTGCTATATTGTTTTGTAAGAACATACTACAAAAAATATGAGCTGCTTCTACCCAAGGACTAGAGGAAAAAACCTCTCAATCAATCATTTCTTGCCAAAAACTTATATTGGTGAAAGAGATAAAGTACAATGGCCTGGACTTGATATGAAGCATTAATTCTAAAGCAACCTGCTATAATTATCAGTTGAAGCGCACAAACTCTTCCAAGAAGTCTTAGACACCAATTATTAATACTTTATCCCATGCTAGAAAATTAAAATGACTCTCACTGAACCAGATTTTATGACCATAATGTGGCAGCTACACCCTATATAGATTATAGACTACTGCTACTACTAAAATGCAGAACTTTATAAACTAGTGCAATGCAGAGCTTATTACCTACAACTACAAGGCTGTATAAACTATTAATCAAGTCCAAGTCATTGAAATATTTCACACAAGATGTTATTTGGTAGATAATAGAAATTCAACACCTTTTTCCTTTTTAATCAAGTCTAGCTATGCACAGCGGCGGAGCTCTTAAGGAGCCCATGGGAGCAGTGGCTCCCCCCACTAAAAAAAATTAAAATAAAATTACATAGGTAGATACCATAATACATCTCATATTTAAAGAAAATTACTAAACCCTCTCTCATTTGGCTCCCCCTAATTAAGTAAAACTGTGTATAACTTTTATGTTAGTATTTTTCGCTCCCCCTAATATTTTAGGTAAGATCCGCCACTGGCTATGCAATTTCAGCAAAAGATTAACAAACAGGTTTTAGAACACTGGCAAGCAAACAAAATATAGGTAAGTGATAATCACAAGTTGGCCATCAAACGCGGCAACGCCACTTTCAGTTTTTTATAAATAAAATGAAATTACCCTGCGTGTTCCGCTCAATGTTTGCACAGGTATAGTAGAAGTAGGAACTCCATTCGGTAAATGAGTTTGTGCTGGTGAGGACTTCATCCAAGTGCTCTCTTCATTATCTGTAGGCACATAACCAAGGACTATAAGGAGATATAATTTATACATCAAGAAATAATCAACGCTTGGCTAATTTAACTGAATTATTATGAATACAAGAGATACAACTATATCACAAACCTAAAAGATGGAAATATCCAGAGGCCTTGGCAGCAAACTTTGGGTTCTCGATGCTGCAAAAGAAGATGTCATATGATAATGCCATTCATGTTTAGAGCTGATAATGGAAAACACAGCAATATTGTACAGCCTCATTCTATAAAAATTTCCTGAACTTACTTTGGGGAAGCTTGCGGAGTCCCTTTCAATGTAGACTTAGTCTCTGATGCTAAATGCCATGAAAGAGTTTTTGCTGGAGGGGTACCTAGACATAAAAGTATATATTCTGATTAATACTACACTATCCACTTATGAAAAAAGTACCACTGTTAAAATCAATGCAGAGAACTAAAGGAGGGACAGAATTTACACCAAGACACACCTGAAGTTTGAAAACGAGTTCTGGTCTGAAATGAATTCTGTTTTGCGTCGATCTGTATGTGTGGACTGAAATGCACCTTTTTATTGACAGAATCTAGCTTGCATTGTAAAACAAACATGCAGAGAATCATTAGTAAAAACTACCGGTAAAGATATGTAGTGCCAATAATCACATCTAGATGAACATAAAAGCAGTGAAGCATACTTGGCAAAATATAGTGCTTATGATGTCTGGGAATGAAAGCCAGCAACTGCTGCTGCCGAAGACCTTCTTTATCCGTGTAAATTTGGCAAGTATGAAGTTTCTGCTATTAAGAAAATATGTTATTTAGACTCCAAAAGATAATTGTCTATCAAAACATATTATCTAAAAAAATGCTGTAATTACCTGATTTATTGTAGAGACCTTCAAACCCATAGTTGAGACATCCAATGTGTGCTGCTCGAGAAGGTCAGTTAACTTGTATGCAACAGTTCCAAGATGATCAACAGCATTCACAAGGGCTCTTACAGCATAATCTTTCAAGTTGTCAAGTACCCTAATACATTAATAACATACAGCTAAGAAAAATTCAACATAGCTCAAAAACAAGAAAATGTTATCGACAATGGCACTTGTTTATATCTACCAGAGGACTACGGATGATCCTATGCTACTAAAGGAACCCACCCCAACTAGGCAACTAGTCACCAAAATTTATAAGGACTCAAATTCCCATATCCTTTTAGATATACTAGATGAGGTTAAGGTTGCCTTCAAGAACAAGTTTAAGAAAATATACCATTAAAAAAGAGAAAATACTTACATTTGTTTCTGTTCACTATGGAGATAAGATTTTTCACAGTATTCTGCAGCAGAATAAAGTTGAGGCCGCAGGTTCTTAAGTTCCTGAAATGACCAAAATATGAGGATCAAATGACTGTCCACACATGTTTCAAAATAGTATCCGCAACAATCAAAGAGGAAAAAAAGAAATCAAACAATAACATTAGAAATTACGCAGCCGTGCAAATCCCTTATACAGTGACAACTATTATGCTACATTGAAAGTCAATTTGTTTCTCTTTGGACGTAATAGAACCTTTTGGATCTTGATTCCGCAAATAGCTACTTTTAGACCAATGTTTTAAAAACCAGACCGGTTGAATGATTGTTAAAACCTTGGTTTAGACTACATCCTATTGACATTAGTTGCAAATTTCCAATCATCTCAATATTCAGGATTTCATGCTAAGCTAAACAGTCCCAATTACTGTTAAAATATCCTCTAAATTAATGAAAGATTATATTAGAAAAATAATTTGTATGAATATTATACGGTCTGTTACAGCCTGATTCAGCTGGTTGTTGCCCGATGCAGCCGTTGCATGCAGTACGCCTCATTGCTGTGATGCAGATTTTACTGTGACCGCATAACGCGAGGCGGTCCAAAATTAAAAAAAAATATAATAATAATAATTCATATACACTATCAGTGTAAATTTTGTTTACACTATGAATTTTAACTGTCGGATCATTAAAAACGTCTGGCTTTAATCATAACTACTTCTAAAGTCACACATATGATTTGCGGAGAATTAAACTCAAAATTAAAAGCCATATTAGATTAGTTTTCCGAACATTAACCAGATACAAAGTCCACCTAACAAATGCAGATCTGAACTTAACAAAAAAAAAAGAGTGAGAATTATTATGAGAGAAAGAAAGAGAACCTGCAAGGCGTTGACGAAGCTCTTGCTACGTTCCATGGAGACTTCATCAAAGGTCATGGCGGAGGAGTTATGAAACGTCGTCGTTGGATGCTCCAACTCCATCTTTAACTATAACGGAAACGTAACTAACTAACTAACTAACTCAACTAAGGAAATTAAGAAGTTGGACTAATGAAATCAAATTGTACAAGAAGAATGTAATTAGAAATGTAGCAGAACCGCCATTGATGAAGTTATGATTAACAGAGAGAGAGAGAGAGAAATGAAAGAAAGTGTATTTAATGGAAATGCCACGTGGAAGGTGAGTTAGTTGAAACCAACTTCCGCTTCACTCCATTTAGTACCCGACGGTGGGTTTGTGTAAAAAGACTCAATTAACCTTATTGTTGACAGTTGACCTAACACCACTGGTATTTGGGAAAATAAATAAGTAATTGTCTGCGTCATTTTGCAATCAATGTATTCGTATGATGATGTATTTATGTATGTAATCAGAATTCAGAAATCTGTAGCTGTTGTACATCATTGTTGCATTGCAACTTGCATTCATCAAACATTAAAAGAAGTGTGTTATTTAAATGAATTTTAAATAGTATGCAATGTATGTTGTACCCAAAAAATAAAAATTAGTATACACCGATTATAGACGTGATAATATATCATTTGATGTATGTGTAAACTAATCTTATACGGTCAATGTATAGTAATTAAACTCTATTTTTTTTTTTAGGAAATGTTATTTGGATTCGTAAAAGTCTAATATCATGTCTATAAAATACAATTAGGATATGTGTGGTGTTAGAATCGATGAGAGAAAAAAATTTAAAGGTTGAAAACTAATTTAGAGTGGACTAGAGTGAAGGTTAATTAGTAATGAGAATGCTCGTGCAATGAAGAACCATGTTTGGCAAAGAGACACTTCTTATGAGGAGGAAGTTGTTCTTCGGTCTGATGGTTGAGGGGGAATAAATCTGTTGAAGGGATTATCACTCTGACTCTCAAGTCAGAATGACACAGAGGAGAGAAAAAACATGTGAAAATATGGTATACTGTGATTATACCTTGAGTGACACAAAATCACACTTCTATAGTTGCGGACGTTGTAACCCTCTCCTAGAAACACGACTCAAGACGCGACATGGAGCGGCATACAAGAGGTCTGTTGCGTTGCTCTGAGCAACAAAGATTATAGGTTAATGGATCTTTATGTATTGGCCACCCGATGGCCGATATGGACTTCAACTCACTCGAGAACAAAATTTGTACATTCAAATGATATTGATGTTGAATTTTGTGTCGTAGAAATATTTAAGATGCAACAATCTAAAGTTAATTAACAATGCACCTTATTTTTTTAAAAAAATATTGACAGAAATTGTCCATTGACATAAAGTAGCATGGCATCTTACCTTTTTGAAGACAAATATAACTCGTTCAATTATGCTCATTCATGAAAAATGATTCTTAAAGTTAAGGCACAATTTTATTTTATTTTATTTTCTATATATTCCTTTCAAAAAATAATCATGTTTGATGTATCGTCTACCATTATCTTTTTTGAAGAAAATAATAATTATACACATGTTGTAGAAGTTTTGTTCGTTTCACTAGACTCAGCATCAGTTTGTAAGTTTTTATTTTTTTGAAGGAAACGTCAGTTTGTAAGTTAATAACCAATGTAGTGGACACAAGATATTGTTTTAAAAAAAATTAGACACAAGATATATAATATTATTTTTTTGTTATGTGCCAAGAATGAAGATATTTTATTTTTTTTGTATTATATGTGCCAAGAACGAAGAATGATTTGTTGTTGAGTCAATTGGTTGAGAAAAGTGATATGAAGATCATGGTGACAAGATGCTAAATGTGTTTGATAGCGAGAAGAAGTTGATCACAAATGCTCCTTTGTCAAAGAACAGAATTTCCAAGGTAGCAATTCAAATGATGGAACACAAGTGTTTGATTGTTGCTATGAGCAGAGAAGAGTGGATAGGGCACTATGGGTTTGGACGCTTGAATTTTAGGGAATTGTATGAATTAAAGAGACAAGGTATGGTTCTTAATTGGTCTACCTCAAATAATATAGAGTTTCCTTCAAGCAGCTGGTTGAAAGCAGCTTGTTTCAAGTCCAATTCGTTCTAGTGTCAATTTAGGTGGTCTAACTTGACTTCTTCAAGAAAAATATACTCATATGTATGTGGTCCTATGCAGACTGAATCACTTGGTGTCAACAAGTATTTTGTGTCTTATTTAGATGAGAGGCTTGTCAGAAAATAAACTAAATGTATGTCATTTATATGGATTTGGTTCAGTATTTTATGAACACATTCTTGATCAACTTATTAAAAACTTTATAAGAAATGTTGTTAGTAGATTTGTTTAATCCTATAACAAAGCAAGTGATAATTAACATACTAGATGAGTTTAAAACGAGTTGGGAGAATAAGATAAAATAGAGAGCTCTTGACTTAATATTTGATCTCAATACTGAATTTGTCATTGATCAAACTAAACTAAGTAGATTTTAGGAGATTACTAATTTATGGAAATTGCTGAAAGACTATGAAATAATTCTTTTTTTTTTAAGGAGACTATGAAATAATTATTGATTATGAGAAAATTGTTGAAGGTGAATTAGTTCATTCTAGTTTCCAATGCCATTTTATCTTCTTTTTTTAAATTTCTAATTGCACCCTCAATGTATTATTCTCTCATTTTACATTTATGATATTAAAAAGTCAGCAAGAATAAGAATACAAAAGTATCACATGACAACATTGACATTCGTACTAGGTTGACACCCTAAAACTATACAACATTTATCATAATTAAAATACTCTATTGGTTGATAAAGATGATTTAATGAAATCATTGTTCTTTCTATTTCATTTACCATATTTTCTTAGTCTGTATGAAATGTATAAATGCGACACTTATTTTGAGACTAAGAAAGTAATAACACATAGTTTTTCCTCTCATAGTTTATTTATTTATTTATTTTGGGGTAAACTAAATAGTGTTAAAATAGGATAGTTTTGTACAATTAATCACATGGCAACCGCTTCTAATGGACAAAGTAGGATGTTACTCCTACTTTGTCAATTATATCATATGTGTAATAGCTAAAACTTAAAGAGATGCTTTAAACATCTTATTAAAAAAATTCTTTAATTAAATTAACAACACTACAATATTTTAGTTTTAGTAAAATGATTATTGTGTAAATTACATTGTTCAGAGTCATCTATAAAGATTCACGTGTTTTCTTTGTTAGGTTGTGAACAAAGTGACAAATAACATCATAAACTCACACACATAAATGAGGGATTTTGGATTCAAACACATGACACCTTATATATTCGACCTATCAATTTTGACATTTGTCTGTTGAACTACTATCTATGAATAAGATTCATGTGTTTTGAAACTTAAACATTTAATTGTTTTCTTCCTCATATCTCTTAAGAAATACATTCTTATTCTCGAGATACAATTGGACGCTACATATGAATACATTGTTCAACCCATATTCGAACATGTAAGGTTGTTGAGAGTAACGATAACCACAATTTGTACAAATCAAATTGCTATATGAAATCACCAAACTACATATATGTATGTTGTTTTTTAAGGAATGATAACATACACTCTAGTATACACCCTTTAATTGGTTAAAATTCATTTAGGTACATCTATTGCGGCCAGGTCATCAGAAGTTGACACCATTCTAATATGTTTATGGGAAAAATAAGAAAAAACCTAAAAACAATGATTTTGAAATAGAAAACGAATGTGATAGTTAGTTAAGAGTAGGCAATGCGTTACTCCACTTGTCTCAAAATAATAGTCGTTTAAGGTTTATGCACGATTTTTAAAGAAATGATTAATTGGGTTGATTTCAATGATAAAATTAATATATTTTTACTAAAATACATATATTAATTGTAGTTAATGGAGTAGTTAAGTTGGATGAAATTCAATAAATAAAGGTATAGTTGTGGGAAAAAAATGTCGCATAGTTGGTATTCTAAAGTGACAATTATTTTAAGACAAAAAAAATGATAAAGAGACAATTATTTTAAGACAGATGATGTAGTGTTTATTAATGAAAATAAAAAATAAAAATAAAAACTAGGCTATAAATATACACACAAATAAAAAAATACAACAACACCGCCTCAATTATAATAGTACAAACATTGCTAATAATATACAATAACATTGGGGGTATTAGACACTGATTTGTTACCCACCAAGGTGTGAATCAATATTTAATTAGGTCAGGTTTCATTTTCTTATATGTGGATTTAGAGTGAAAGGTACATAACTTATCATTCTCATCAGACAACCCAATGAAATTAAAAAATCAATGCATATATCCAGTTAGAACATGTTTCAACACTAAAAGATTTGCATATAAAAGAACAGTTGGTGCACTTCAACAAAATCATAAGTATTTGTTCTTTAATCAAATTCATTATTTCTTTTCTAACAAAATCACAAAGATTAACTTTGTAAAATGAATTATTGCTTTGTTTTACATTTTTGCCACTAATTTTATTTTGACTCCGATTCTAATTTATACTAAAATCAGCTAAAATATAAGTGATATGTTATTTGAACAATCATTTAGTTGACAATCATAGTTTATGTATAGACACAAAAACCAAAACACTAGACAATAAAGTAAAAACATAATATGAGTATGAAAAAAAAAATTATTACAAAAATGTAACAAAATAATTATAAGAATATCATTTCTCAAAGTACAATACCCCTCCTAAAAAATAAAATAAAATAAAGCTGTACCCAAATCTAATTTATTGAATGTCTTATATAGGCGGTGGGTTGAAGAGAAACCGAAATGGACTATATACTTTGCTGGAAAAACATGATGGCAGGGGCGGAGCCACTCATATGCTTGTGGGCTCTGCCTGCACTAATTTTTTTTTTCTTTCTATATATACATATGTTGCTAATCACACCTCATCAACTATGCCAATTGAAGTTTTTAACATAACAAACACACATTTGGCTAGCAGCCCAAGACCCAATTAGCCAATACATTTTAAAGAATGTTTTCTTTCATCAGAATTCACACACACACACTTTCTTTTAAATTGTTTTTCAGTGAACAAAGAAACCTCCTCTATTTCAATCAAAACTCACACATGCTTTATTTCCTCCTCCTTCCTTTTGCTGATTCCAAAATATATATATAGTCAAGTTTACATGGAAATGAGGGTAGTCGAGTTTGCATGAAAATTAGTAAGTGTACAAAATATTGTCAAAAAAAAGCAACAGAATATGAATGAAACTGGTGCGATGCATTTTTTTTAGTATTAAATAAGTGTACAAAATATTGTCAAAAAAAAGGCAACATGATAGGAATGAAATTGGTGCGATGCATTTTTTTAGTATTAAATAAGTGCACAAAAT
>Ga0099826_10003079_pt1 | contig 11160 bp, 5 predicted proteins | sample Mtrugardesep15_FD_76830 | JGI IMG/M metagenome (GOLD analysis project Ga0099826, IMG submission 76830) | Root nodule microbial communities of legume samples collected from California, USA - M. trunc garden sep15 | ecosystem: Host-associated > Plants > Roots > Nodule | place: USA: California...
CAACAATAAAGAAATTTTCTCGAGGTGTGCTAAATCTTACCCCCAGTGGGAAGATAGTTATATCCACAACTTGGACTGAGTGTTCTCCTTGTTTTACAGTTGATTAGATGGTTTTAAATTATAGTCGAAGTTACACTGTGCATTTGATATATTGTAGTAAAATGCAGGTAAATGTGACTGCTATTGCAGTTGTAATGTTTTTGTAGAAATATTTATAAAGTTTTATTGCAAATTACTAAGAACATTTATTTATTTTTGCAGATAAAGTCATAATTAATGCTACAAATTCTGGAAGTTGATGTTCAGAATATCCTTGAATCTCTTGGATCAGAACATGGTGGGAGGGTGAAACTTGCTAGGAAATATCATCAGGCATTGGTGGCATCAATCTCTAGGAACTTTTCTGATAATGGAATCATTTGTTGCATGAGTCACGGTACAAATAGATTGTACAGGTAAGAATTCTTTACAAACTCAAGTGAATGATTTTACCAAACCTCCTCTAGGTTGTTTATACATTAATAATGACTTCATTTTAATGAATTTACTTGCTGAAGTTCAAAGTGTTCTGCTGTTATTAGAGCTTCAGATGGTGGAAATTTGTTATATCCACCTATATGTGGAAGTGCAAATTAGTTACAATTTTTTTTTTTATAGAAAAATTGGCTACACCTTTTTATTTTTAATTAAAAAACAAATAATGTTTCAAAAATATTTCAAACACTTGTTAATTTTACATCCCCAAAAACAAATATGCGTGAAAACGATAATATTTGTTTTTAAGTTATTTTTTAAAAACAAATAAACTGATTTCATAGTTATCCGTGTGGATATTTTAGACTTGTGATGATATTATCCATAATTTTTTAACAAATTAATTAATTACATAGTTATCTATGGAAATTTGTTACACTTCTGATGATCATTATCTATAAAAAAAATTTAAACAATTAAATTAAATTTTGTAAAACGACCATTATACACATAAAATCAAAGAATTTTAAAGAGGACGATTATGAAATTTTGTTGTAATTTTTATATATTGGTAGTAGATTAGTAAATTATTTTATTTTTTTGACAAAAGTAGATTAGTAGATTTTTTTTTTTTGAAGAAACAAAAGTAGATTAGTAGATTAATTGAGTTTGTTATATATCTCTATTTTTTTTTTACTGAATCTACGAAAATCTTGTTAAAAAATATGCATACAAACACGCCTATAAATAAGAGAAATACAAGCCTTTGAAGTTTCAAACTTTCAATCAGTCTCACAAACAAATTTCAAAAAAGCTAGGGTTAGCGATTTCACACCTTTCTCCCAATCACGATCACGATGTCTTCAGCCACCAAGAAGATCACTCTCAAGAGTTCCGACGACGAAACCTTCGAAGTCTCCGAGATGGTGGCACTTGAATCGCAGACGATCAAGCATATGATCGAGGACGATTGTGCTGACAACGCAATCCCTGTTCAGAACGTCACCGGAAAGATCTTAGCGATGGTGATTGAATACTGTAAGAAGCATGTGGATGCCGCAGCGGCGGCGAGTCCCGATGAAAAAACTTCGGAAGATGAACTTAAGAAGTGGGATGGTGAATTTGTGAAGGTTGATCAGCCTACGCTTTTCGACCTCATTCTTGCTGCAAACTATTTGAATATCAAGGGCTTGCTGGATCTTACTTGCCAGACTGTGGCGGACATGATCAAAGGGAAGACACCGGAGGAAATTCGAAAGACTTTTAACATCGTGAATGATTTCACTCCGGAGGAAGAGGCAGAAGTTCGCAGGGAAAATCAATGGGCATTTGAATGAATTAAATTTGGCTGCAACGTGGATTTATTATGCTTTTTAATATTTCTTTTGTTTAGTTTACCTTTCGGTTTTGTTCATTGTTCTCTTCTATCAGTAGTTCTTGTTTTTGTTTTTTTAATGACTTTCTAGTTTGACCCATGTGTGTTTTATCGTTATTATATTGTTATATTCCAAAGAAATTTTTTGTTATATCTTTAATCTTTATTGTTATATTTGTTTGTCAACAAAAATATTAAAATCATTTATTTAAATAAAAGAGCACAGAAAAATAAATTGAGGGTGAATTAGGGCAAAAGGTTTGAAGAAGACAATGAAGAAAGGAGGAGAAAAATAGTTTTTGGAATGCCGGCTAGGTTGATTAATGTCCAACTATTAAAAATTAATCTTGATCGTTTTTCTTCTTTTATCACTCATAAATCTCAACAAAACAAAAAAAAATTATCTTAACATTGAATATCTAAATCATTTTTTTTTTTTATATTTAAAGTTGGTCTTGAGTCAAACATAAATAAAAAGTTCTAGACGAACATTTAGATATTTATTAAGAAAAATGTTAACCAGTGTCTTCAAAGCATTGCTTAAAGAAACCATACATACATATCTTGAAGGGGAGTCGGAGTAGCACACAAAAGAATATCGGATGAGTTAGCAATATGTTTAGAACCAAAGATAAAAAAAAACCAGCATTGTTCCTAAGAAGACCACCAAATCAGGTTCGTTGAGGATTGCCAAGACAACTCCCATCGACATTAAAAATATAACGAGTGATTACGGCAATTCCATTTCACCACTTGGTCGACGTCCATTTTACGGATGGAAATTTTTGATTGAAAACAACAACTATTTATTTAAAGGATACCTATTTTAATATTTGTCAAGTAATGAATGATGATACAATGTTTCAACAACTCCACTCAAGTGACTGCTTGTTCAACATATATCATAAAATTCGTATTCAATAAATAATTGAAAGCTATGCTATGAGGATTTGTGAAGCATTTGAATGGACATAACATAATAGAAGATGAAATAAAACTATCTATGCATAATAATAGTGACAGAATCACAAATAAAATTATCTATCTATAACAAACTATGAAGCAAAATACTCCTAAGATTAGGCGTTGTCCCCGTGTCATATAGGAATAGTGTTCTAAACGACTCTGATACATGTGATTATATTGAATTATGTCATTTTCTTAAATTATTATTGGTGTCAACCTGTCCATGTCTATGCTTCATAGATAATCATGCAACAAAATAAACAGAACAGAAAAATGTTAAAAAAAGTTGGACCATTTCTTGATTTGTGTGTGTCATCCTTGCGCAGGGGCCATGCTAATCTTCTCTGTAGCGCTCCTCCAATTTTATCTGATCTCACCAAAGGGACAAGCCTTGTCGTTTGCCTGTTCTATATACACGTGAAATATTTAGGTGATGTGGGACTTAAAGCAAACAAGCAAGCAAACATGATACTCCGTATGCAATGCATATATACTTACTACTTCTCAACACACATTCACCTGAAGCAACCAAGCAAGCTACTTCTAACAAAGAAGAAGTTTAGGTCATTACAACAATAAAGAAATTTTCTCGAGGTGTGCTAAATCTTACCCCCAGTGGGAAGATAGTTATATCCACAACTTAGATTGAGTGTTCTCCTTGTTTACGGTTGATTACATGGTTTTAAATTATAGTCGCAGTTACACTGTGCATTTGATATTGCAGTAAAATGCAGGTAAATATGACTGCAATTGTGGTTGTGATGTTTTTGTGGAAATATCTATAAATTTTATTTCAAATTACTAGGCATACTAGGTACATTTATTTATTTTTGCAGATAAAGTCATAATTAATGCTCCTAATTCTGGAAGTTGATGTTCAGAATATCCTTGAATCTCTTGGATCAGAACATGGTGGGAGGGTGAAACTTGCTAGGAAATATCATCAGGCATCCCAGAGGCATCAATCTCAACTTTCCTGATAATGGAATCATTTGTTGCATGAGTCACAGTACAGACGGATTGTACAGGTAAAGAATTCTTTATTTTAATGAATTTACTTGCTGGAGTTCAAAGCGTTCTGCTGTTATTAGAGCTTCAAATGGTTTCTAGCAAAGAGACCGTGCATCTCACACAATTCACATTGCGTCACTTTTAAATAAATAGCAGTTATGTAATTGTTTGTTGTCATGCTGAGTTGTGAATGATTGTCCGTGTAAAACAATTTTACATTGATGTTGCATATCCTTTAATCTTTCTTTTTTTAATGCTGCACACTCAACCGAATTAGATAGATGATATCTTACCTTCTGATTTGTAATGTTTTGCAGTGACAAGCCCGAACAGTTGATATATACCTTAATCTTTCTTTAACTAAGGATTTCTTATTTGCTGATCCTGCTAGAAATGGAAAAAGGTAAAAAAATCCACAATTCTTTACATACCTAATATACTTAATTGACCAGTTGATATATATATATATATATTAGCCTGTTCTTTGCTCATGGATTTTGTTATTGCATTCTTCTAAAGATACGGAAAATGAATGACCATTCAGGAGTTGTTGGGGTATTCGATTGTCAAGGAGCCGATTGGTGACAGTTAGAAAGAAGAATCTTATCCACGACGAGAATCCAGGTACAATCACTGGCATCATTAGGGCTAAAGATATCGACTATTGGTTGACGGATGCAGATGATAAATGGATATTTAGATGAAATGATTCTAACTTCTTAAATCCAGAACTAAAGATATCCAGGTATAGTCACTATCAAATTTTCTCCTATTGGTTTAACCAAAACATGTTCAATTCAGGAGGGGATGTCAAAGAGTTTAGTTCTGGATTTAAGGGAGTTGCAAATATTTCCATGAAAGTGTGATGGTGTAGCCTATTCGGTGCTTATTCTTCAGCTTGGCCGAAGTTGATTACTGTTGATTTGGAAGAGGTCGAATTCAATTACGAGGAAGAATCAGGATTGGTGACTATTGATTTAAGTGTGCCAGAAAAGAGTCATATCAATGGAACATTTCTATGGATTTATAAATCAAATACTTAGGTTGGTCATGGAAATTTGATGAGTCTATGTAGACCTGTAGCAGGAAATGTTGGTAGTTCTAGTCCTTCCAATGTATAACTAATGAATATCTATTTTTTTCCCATCAACTTTTTCACAATGACTCATTTCTCTCTGCCTCATACGGAATTTACAAGCAAATAAATACTTTTAAATCGTGTGCCAATTTGCTAGTAGGTTCTTAACATATCTGTATCTCTTAGTTGGCTAGCTAATGGAGAAGAGATTTTATCAATATTTATCAAGTCCAAGAAGTTAGAATCATTCATCTAAATATCAATATTTACCACCCAAATAACTAGAGATCATAGGATAAAATGTCAATTTTATCTTAAAATGAATGTATCCTACATGCTCTATGTCTTAATCTATTATACTCACGTTATGTGTTTTCCATCTAGAAAATATTCATCCTTTTTCAAACTAATTCCTCCTTGTCAACCTATTCACCGACAGAAATAGATACCAACATAATGTACATGTGCAAATTTAGCAAATAAGTGGTTATAAACGATAAATCACTTAAATAGTAAAGAAAGTTATTCAGGTGTGTTGTTATTGTGTAAAGTTGCAGTGGAAAATATTAAAGGCAGTTACTAGAACAAGTGGAAGAAGAGTAAATACTTCAATCAATTCTAAAGTACAAATACATAATAGAACAATAACTTCCTACTCAGATCATGTTCCTATAAGTTTGGTTACAATAGAATACTAGAAACAAACTGCTGACTGAAAAAAACTAGGAAAAAACAAACTGAAATAAAAACTAGGCAACATATTTTAAATAGGGAAATGTTGTTCATCACGGGAGATTGTATCCCAAAGCATCACGACAGTAACATGGCCCATTTATAAGTAATTAATTCTACAACACTAACTCCCCATGTATGGTTAGTGGGGGCTTTTTAATAGCTTCTCTATTTTCGGGATAAATTCGCTGGATATTTCTTTGCTATATAGATTTAATGGACCTTTTGAAATAGAAAAGAAGACAGGAACGAAAGCTTATAGGTTGGTTTAAGTTACCCGCGGGGACACAGATCCATCTTGTGGACAAAGTGTCTCTTGGCTTTCCCTCTTTCGAAACAAACCATTGTGGTTATTTTGAGGGTCTTCTTGTGTATACTTACTTAGGATCTTGTTCTAGATAGTTGAGGGAAGGACAAGAGACACTTTGACCCCAAAGACACTGTTTGGATAAACAACCTAAGTAAGTACATATAGCATAAACGTTTATCATGCATGCTTATGAATAAGTTATATATGTGACAAAAAATAAACTGAAAATAGCTTATCGACATGTCATGTGCTGTTTCCTTAAGCTCTCCCAAATAATCTCCTAAGTGTTTAGGCCAGCGGATAAATTCAAATAAGTCAATCCAAACAATAGAAATGGTGTAACTGGTGAGACACCTGGAAAATAATTATGTGATTACGAAGGTATAAAGAAGGATAACGAGACTGTGAGCGTAAGTCTATAGAGGCAGGGACAACAAAGTGTGAAGGAGGGAAAGAAAGGAGAGAAGTTAGAAGGCATAACAAAAAGGACAGTTAGCAGGTTGGGATTGGAGAGGGAAGATGTTGGAACCATTGAAGGATGGAGAAAGAATATGCATATAGTGGGGAGTAACGAAGTGGGAAGGTACGTAGAGTGTAGTGGGAAACATTGTGACTAAGCCTCAAGAGTTATTCTCATCTCAGTAGTCAGGTATCCTAATAGGAGAGTATTCTTTCCTTTTCATTTCTTTTCCATTTCTGCAAGGTTTGTTCCTTCAACCATAACCATGCAACTGTTTCATTCAGTTGACGGAGGACAATCGTATCATTTTCGGCAAATTAGAGTGGTAGTATATTGCACAACAAGAAAAGAAAATAACATTTCTTTTTTTCCAAGCCTAAAACAAAACGTGCATAAGTGATATTTTTTTATAATGTAATTAATTAAAGCAAAGGAACTTAGAAAAGTGGAAAATCATCTTCCTTTTCTATTAATAGAAATGATGTGAAATTGTTGTTTTCAAAATATTACCGGTATACGATTGTCTGAATTATCAAACACAATCTCCACGAATGCAGATAAGACCCGGTGTCCGGCCCCTTCCTGTAAAGAGAAAAATTCATTTAAGATCTATCAAATTCTACTATTATTGATTAGTCCAAAATAGGAAGCAAAAATATAAATGTATAAAAGGAAGTATGAACTGTGCCATACATGGAGTAGTGCATGCTTATCCTCACTGCCTAGGTTCTGAAAGAGATCACTCAACACAAAACAAATGGCTGGAAACAAAAGAAAAAGGGGGGAAACGTGTCAAATTCAAGGGTAGCAATTTAGTTTCTGCTACTTCAGAAAGAGTAAAATCTGGTCAAGTAATAAGTGCAGTGACACAGGAAATGGCAATTTTCTTACCATGGAAAAAATTAGTTTTACCAGATCCATTAGCACCAACTGCAAAAAAGATCAAGAATGAGCAAATAGATACTATTGATGTTGCTAAGAAATACAATCATGGCGCATTAATTTGACATAAACAGGAAAGATGTTAAAGGACTTCAAGAAACAACTTCACATTAAATTAGATGGAATGAACAAAAGGAAGAATCTTCAGAGTATAAAGTGGTAATGAAAATGAAAAGAATGTAGTGAACAAAGAATGTACTTCCCAAATAGGATCATTTTCGCTAAATCCCCTCCCAAAATAGTTTAATTACTAAATCTTATTTTATTTAAACCTACTCTCCAACTCATCTTCCAAATAGGATTCCTTTTAGTGGCCTTAATTAGGAAGTGGAATAAAAGGTTGTTCTAAAGTGAAGTCGTCTTTCATTTTACATTGCATCTTCCAACAAGCTATGATGTACATGAATGAAACTTGACTAAATTCATTTCACATTATATCAACTTCATACTTTATCGAGCTTCCATCAGGACCGTATTTGAGACATGGCAAAGAGAGCGGTTGTCTTACGCCCCAAAAAATAAGTCTAAATTTGGGTCCCAAAATAAATAAATAAATTAAGGGTATGTTAAGCTCAAAACAAAAAACAATATTTAAGTTTTAAAAAGAGGTGTCGGATGTTGATACAAATTATCTTTTTCAGAATTGAAAGTGTTGTAATTATTAGTGACTTCACATTTAAAGATGCTCTTGAAATTTGTGTTGTATGAACATTTGGATATTAAATAAAAAATTCAATGTTTTCTATCTGAAGTTTAATGTTTTTATTATATTATTTCTTTACTGATAAAAACTATCATTTCAAGAAAATTATAGGCGACCAAAATCTCATAAACGGATTTGGCTGCCATCATGACATGTCCTGAATGAAATATCTACAATGTCATGCCTACAATGTGCAATTCAAAGGATTATGCTAAATCAATAGATGAAAGCATCTAAAAGCTTTTCAATAAAACTATTACCAACACAATTAACTTTAGGACTGAAATCCTCCTGGTCAAATTTCTCTCGGTAACTCTTGAAACCTTCAATCACAACCTTAAAAATACAGAAAAAATAATTTAACCAAATGTTATATTACAGCAGAAGTAAATGCTAATTAAAAAATAAAAAATTGTATCACAGCACTTCAAAGCACAGTTAGCTTCTTAATGTACATGTTGAAACTATCATCAACCCAACCTACAAGAGTAAATAAATAAACTTCCAAAAGAATTATTATATAAAAAACACAATCCAAAATTTAACACCTTCTCGAATAACAACCACGGTGTATATGTGAAAACAGAAACAATATAACAGCAGAACTCACACTAAAATTCAAAAATCAATTCCTTCATGATATACGCATTGCGATGAACAATTATGTAGCAGCGACACCTTTAGTCAAAGATTGTCAGACACCAACACATGTGATTACATTCTAATAGTTCATCTTTTTAAAATTATCACCGGTATCATGCTGGCATCAGTTTCCTATATGTCTTGTTGGTGCATAAAATCAAAAGGCTTAGGCTACAAATATGACAAGCCTAACCTTTATTTCACACGGTATTTCATCATAGATCTCTTGTAATTGTGCACTTGTTTTCGTTTCAATAAAAAAAAGTCTTGCTTTTATACTTGTTCTTTTTTTTTTTTTAAATAACTCATTACTCATTACTATGTTGACTGAGTGAGTAGTCTCTCTTTATCTTTGGATCATGGAAAGTAGCCATATGATGAATTTTTCCAAAACCCCATTCTTTTCTTTTGTTAAAGGAATTCAAAACCTAATCTATAGTCTTAGTGTGTTTAGGAAAAATATTAGGCATCCACTTTAGTCGAGAGACAAAGATGTTGCTAAAAATATAAGGCTAGACAAAGTTTTCAAAGCACGGTCCCTCAAAAAAAAGGTTTTGAAGCATGAGATTAACCTAGAAAATTTTGTGATGAAATCAGTAATCAGACTTATATTGTTAAAAGAGAAACAAACATTTGATTCTTTACATTAAAAAGTTGTATGTATATGAGTTGTCATGTGAATTTTTTTACCAGTGGACCAAACTTGATGGGGTGAACCAGGTTATTTTGAAAAAGGATTAAATTGATATTTTTGATGATTTGTAGGGATACAATTTTGGGGTGTGAAGTAAATTATTCTCGTGGTACGATAAAATTTCTCAATCCCTATAGTAAGATTTGGGCCTATCAGAAGTGGACTTATTAGCCTATCTAGTTACTTAGCCGTAGTAAAGACAAAACTCTGAAACCTCTTATGGGAAAAACAATACATATTTTATGTTGAGTTTCGACTACAACCTATACATTTAGGAGCACCGTTTTTTATCCATTGCATTCTACTCCCTCCGGTCCTATTTATAAGAGAAAGTTAGGTCAACAAAAGTTGATGTATCTGGACTGAATTTTAAACCGGATACATCAACTTTTGTTGACCCAAATTTCTCTTATAAATAGGACCGGAGGGAGTATTTACGTTGAGTTTCGACTACAACCTATACAATCAGTAGCACCGTCTTTGATCCATTGCATTCTTTTAATCAAGGAAATTACACCCGAATCTTTGTTTGAAGAATCTTTTTCTCGTCTTCATTTATCTCTTTGGTGTGTTTCCTTGATTAAAGAAATTTGTTGGATCATCAAACATCCCTACAACAATTTGTTTGTTGTTTTGAATTCAAATAAGATGGTGGTTCTTTTCTTGTTGTAATTGTTGTTGATTCAAGATGATTGCTTTTATAGGTATACTTGATGAATCGTGTTTTTCTATATTTCTTTAAAATTTGTTATATTCTAATAAATGATATTCGTTAAATCGCCGGTTATTAGTTGTTTTATTGTTTCTGGTTGTTTTAGTTTTCCTTGTGTATCAGAAGCATTTGAAAGTATATGTATTCAAATCCTCGTGTCATATCGATTAATGGTATTACAAAATTCAGTTTTTACCATGTCTATCAAATCCTTCTAGAACGATTTTCAACCAAAATCCATCTTTTGCTAACCACTTTCTACCACCCATGAGAGCTTTATAAGGGGTTTTAGCATCAGAATAAGCCTAGGGAAACTTAAACTCTACTCCTATATACAGTAACTTGTTCCATAAGATTGAAGATTGGAAAACTAGTCTCCTTAAACTAGCATGTTTAATATTTGTGTCATAATCATCATCGACCTCAAGTAGGGAGTAAGCCTCAGTAAACTGGTAAACTAGCATCATTGTTGAGTTATAAACTAATATGATGTATAATTTTCAGAACATACTAGACTTGCAAGACTTTTTTTTTTTTTTACCACAATGTCAAACCCTTGAATTAAGAATACATTCCTGCTCAAAATTATTCCTTGTTTTTGTCAAAAATGATTCCATTTTATCCAAAAACCAGCCAATACCATTTCTTTTCTAAGAGGAAACTTAAAACCCCAAAACCAAACAAAGGTTGAGAGCCTTCGAGAAATTAAGAAATTAAAGTACAGGCCAAATCCACGACGGAGTCATTTTTTCTTTTTCAATATTTCCTATGAGAACTTAACGGCTCTCCCCTGCCACAGATGTACAAGGAAAGTTCTCTATGGAGGGAAGGCATCAGGAAGTTGTTTGTAATTCTGACATCATATAAAAGACTTAATTGTTTTTGACAAATAAAGGTTTCATTGTTGATGAGACACTTATTAGACAAAAATATCCACCATCACGGGGATGAATTGATAACAAACATTGAAATTTAAGCAACTCGGGTTACAACTGCATGTATTGCATCAGCCAGATGTGGGACTGTTTTGGAGCTCAAACCAGCCATGCTAATCCTCCTGC
>Ga0099826_10003080_pt1 | contig 11159 bp, 5 predicted proteins | sample Mtrugardesep15_FD_76830 | JGI IMG/M metagenome (GOLD analysis project Ga0099826, IMG submission 76830) | Root nodule microbial communities of legume samples collected from California, USA - M. trunc garden sep15 | ecosystem: Host-associated > Plants > Roots > Nodule | place: USA: California...
TTGCTTGATAAGACGAAGGCCGAAGAGGCGATGTTAGACTTGGAGAAGGAGAAGTCAAGCTGGACGTCGGACAAGGGCGACTTCGAGAAGAAAATTGGCGACCTGGGGGGAGATTTGGCCAAAGCCAATGAAACAAAGCGGAGAATGGCAAGATGGCGCTGTTTAGCCATTGCGAAGGCGGTTTTGAGAAGGCCAAATCTTAGATGGCGTTTTTGTACCCTAAGTTGGACTTGTCGACGCTGGATTCTCTGAAGATCGTCCAAGACGGCGAGCTGATTTACGAGCCTTGACTTTATAGCTTGATTAATTTAATCTTTTTTTTGTGGGCGAGGGTATGAGTTCAGGTACGTGCATTTTTTACAAACACGGGATCAACACTATAGTATCCTATCTGGAGGGTGTCCATTGCCATCCCTAAACAACAATGACATGACACAATTTCAACAACTCTTCCTTCTGAACAAGGATTTCCTCCCCTCTGAAACTTGACGCGTTCATGCAAAACACATAAAAAATTATTAGATAAAAATCAGAAGGTCCATATGTTTTTAAGTTCAATATTATTTATTTAAAATTTATAAAACTGCATTGAAATTTGGATCGTCCAGTCTCAATCTAATGGTCAAAGACAAAGGCTGCGTATGGTTGCACCAAACTTTTGATCGAAAGAATCAATAGATTTATTTCTTTTGTCCAAAGTTAATCCTCTCTTTCTCTCATGTGGCGAGGTTGGGATTGACTAACTTTAGTTATATTGACTCCATCGTATTTTAAAGTGTTTTATGAAAGAAAAAGACGATGAAAGAGAAATATTGGTTAATGAGAAAGAGTAATATAAAGAAGAAATAGCAAATTTCAATCTTATGTCATGGATGAGGTGGATTCGAAAACCCACTAACTATAGCAATGTCCAAAAACAACTAAATAGTAGAGGTAATACCAACTATAACAAAACCCACTAACTATTAGTGCAAGTAATACTAACACACAAGGCCTTTATTTACATGGTCAAGTCTTTGCAAATTTCTTCCTATTCTCTGATGTGGGATTTTTTCCAACACTAATTCAAGGCATATTTCACAACTATATAAGCCTTGCGACATAACCTATCAATTTTTTTTAATGTCAAATATATATAAATAAAAAGGGATATACACATAGTGCATTTCTCATTCTACATTTCTCAAATATACAAGAACCCTATCAAGGTATGTTTCGTTATTTTTTTTTTTATTATTTTTTTTTACGTAAAAAATGTATTAGATGAATGAGAAAAATACATATTGTACCTAACCCATAAGATGAGAGAAGTGTAAGAGGTACTCGACTCACCAAAATAAACCCCCAAAATTAAGAACGAAGACACAATAGAGAGTTTAAAACCATTCAAAGTACATATAAGGCACCCCTTTTTGCTTAGCTAGATCACCCATTCTGAACCTCCCAAACTTTTCAAACTATTGCATACCAAATAAAAGTTAGGTCTTTTTGATGCTTTTTACTCCAAGAAGACGATGATAAATGGTCTAGAAGAGTGACTACATTTCTAGGTAAAATCACACCCATTCCAATCAACTTTAAAATTGAATACCAAACCTTACCGACAAAGCTACATCTGTAAAATATGGATTCTTCCACCTCTAAAGTTCTCGGGCACCACACACAATCTGAATCCCCCCTTCTAATCAAATTCCCCCGAGTTGAAAATCTTCCAAGAAAATCATTTCTTAGTCACCTCAATTAAATATTGATCAGAGTATTGGAGTGTTTGTAGGTACACTAACACCATTGAACATCATCCCTACCATAAATTCCGACCAAACTGTGAGATCCATCATCATTGTGACATAATTTATTTCCTTGATAAACACAAGTTATGATCCAATCATTATCCCCATAAAAATCATTTTACTGTCATTTCACTTTTAACTAAAAATTAAGTTTACAAAATTAAATTTCACAACGAAATCCAAACAAACTAAACTAAAAACTCAATTGGGTTTTACCATTGAGTGAAAATCAGTGTAGTTCTTGAAATATCCAATATGCAGTTTTAAAATTCACATGAAGATATTGACAACTCAGGAGATGCTATTTTTGCTCATTAATTGGAGCCTACGGGTCTGGACATGCATGCATGTGACGCATGAAGATGGTGGGACTAAATGTCTTTGTTAGCTGCAGGTCCCACCTCGGACATACATGTAGAGTGTAGACATGAAGAAAGTTTTCAACATGTTTGGTAAAACTAGATATACATAATAATTTGCTGATGATTTAACTCTTAAGTTTTGTCTTTGTTAAACTTGATATACTTTGCCGGCGTGGGACTCTTCTTTCATGCAAAGCCATTCTTTCAACAGTACGTAGTTAGGCAAATCAAAAGGGTTGATAGAGACATGGCTTCTTCTTTTTTATAAATCTTCCACTTCTGTAGAAATTATATAAGACCTTGTTTGAAAAGCATCATTTGCTTTACAAAAATTAAAGCATTATTTGCTAACTAAAGGTGGAGAGAAGACAAGGGATAGTCGTACACAAGATTAGCTAATGTAACGATAGAAAAAAGCTACTCCAAAAGTTACCTAATTCATTTTGCTTAATAAAAAATAATTCCTTAATTTGATCATTTGCTTTGAAAGTTATGATCAATTGACCACTTTTAAAAAGTCACGACTTTATGTTTTCAATCATGTACCGTCACACTTTGATCTAATAACGTTTGTTTACTAATCTTAATTTTACATAATAAAAGTCCTCTAACTTTTTATGTCATATATTAATCTTATATTCCCTCAAGTCATGTTTATATATAAGAAAAAGTGAGGTCAACAAAATTGATATATAATTTGCTTTAAAATTTGAACTAAATATATTAACTTAACTTTTGCTGACTCAACTTTTTCTTATATATAAGATTGCATGAAACAATTGAGAACGTGTGCAAACACACATGGAGAATATAAGATTTTAGTTATGGTACCCGCAACTCGGAAAAAGTACAAGGGGTACTTGCCCCCGTAAAAAATCAAACTCTAACTTAGTATTTAAACAAAGAAGAAGGTTTGAGTATCATTCATAATATAAAAAATCTTCCACGATGTTGCATGTCAGATAAGTGTTAAGCTCTTACGGTGCTTTTTTATTAAAGAAGAGAAATTATCTAGGAGGGAAACCACATTTCCAAGTAGAGTGACCTCTGTTCTGATCCATTTAAAAATTGAATACCAAATTTCCACAACAAAGTTACATCTACAAAACAAGTGATCATCCACCTCTCAAATTCTCGGACACCACACACAATCCAAACTAACACCATCCACTAACACTCTTCTTCTAGATAAATTTGAGTGAGTCGGGAGTCTGCAAATATTACTTGCCAAAAGAAAATTTGAACCTTTTATGAAGCCAAACTCGACCATATTCCCCTTAACCCTTTTCTTGTTGCCGCACATAAGGCATTAGGAGGAAGAAATTTTTCACTCAAAAGAGTATATAATGATTTAACCGTAAAACTATTTGATCCTTCAAAAGACCAAATCCACTAATCTTCCACAAAGTTATGATTTATAGTAGTTTGTTGGGTTTAGTTATAGATCTACAATGACGTTTAGAAGTAAAAATACATCATTGTTATGTATTAATTGTTAAGTGTCTCTTTTATAAATTTAATTATAACATCAGAACACATCAATGGTAGTTAAGAAGTGTGATGTGAATCCATATAAATATTTTATATCAAAACAATAAGTTTTTGAATGTATAGAAAAAATCACCCACGAAGAGCAACGTATAGTTTTAGGTAGAAAAAAATACATATCAACCTTCAACGCATGCTAAAAAATAAATATGATAATGCAAGGTCTTGAAATCATTTTCTTCCCACCTGGTCGTTCTATTTCAACTCTAAAAATGTTCAACAAATCTGATATTTATTCTCCATTCCACCCCTCCAGCTCTCGCCATTCTGTGTTCGAGCAAGCTACCGTAATGCTCTTCTACATTTCATGACTCTGATGACTTGTTTCAATTCTAATGAGTCCGAGTTCACCACAATCCTTTCACCACCATGCATCTACTTTGAATCATTGTCATTTTTCTAGCCTTTGGAACACTAATTTCACACATTTATTTAATATTTCATCTCTCGTGAGTATTTGAAACAAACAATAAATAAGAGGACATTATTACTCTTATCGGGGTTTGACTGTGTTATTTTTTGGATTTTCAAACTGTTGTGTTTGGATTTTTAAAATTTATTTTCAAAAAGATTTTTCATCCACCAAAATTATTATTGGGTTGAGTCACAACCATGTCCCTCTTTTAAGACGTTTTGTGGCAATACCTAAAATTATACAAGACATACTATCAACCATGATGTCAACGAGCCCAGTTATAATTATGCGATTAACTACTGCACTGTAGCTAATCGTTCGAGAATTACATCTTCAATATGGTACTAAGATCAATTATGGTACTATGACCACTGATATGGTATTGTGACCATATTTTCAAATATGTTGTTACCACCATTCTAACCTTTAACATCTCCAAATATCAATATAGTACTACAACCACTCAAATATGGTGTTGCCACCATTTCTAACTTCTAAATTCTCCAAAGATAGAGAAAATATCCAAAGGATATATATCATTCTTAATTCCGAAAGGACTATGATCTTAAAATACTCTTTATTTCCCAAGGGACATAAATTATCAAAGGGAATATGCTCTCAAGACTATTCTTAATTTTGAAGGGACAATTTACATAAAATGGATTGTGGTCTTATAACACTCTTAATTCCAAAGGACGAAAGAAAAAAAGAAAGATGAACAACGAATTGCTCGTTAACACAAGCGGAATGTAGAAGAGAGAAAAAGTTCTAGACACTAGAACACTTTGCGATCTTATTTATGATCGCAACCACAATTTAAAATTAGCTTTGCTATATGGTGTTAGGTTTTTAGACATGTGTTGGCTGCATTTTGTTAAAACTTTAGTTATAGCAAGATGTCTGACACGATGTCTTAACATGTTGGTACGGCATCATAGTGTGCCTTGATCCGCTTCTTGGAGATTCATTTTTAATCGTGAAGATTTTCATATAATATCTAAAGATTTGTATCACAAGAAGAGTTGACCAAGATAGCGTGGTTCTAGAAGCAGAGGAAGGCGATTTGTGCTTAACTTAGTCCTTAAGAATGTTGTTGCAACATTTAAGGAAACATCTGATCGGCTTCAAATATCCTTGTGCTGAAATATCGAGATTTCAGCTGATCTTTAGCCGAACTTGCGCATCCCGCCTATTCTGTATTCAGGCTATATAAACAAAGACAGAAGACCTAAATACTCATTGAAGCCGCAATTGGAGAAGAAGTCTTTTTAGGGTTTTAGTCTGGCGTTGTTATTTGTGAGCCACTCTTATATCGCTTTGATATTAGAGTTGGACTTTGTTATTGAGTTGTAAAACTCTGAATCTCTCAAAGCTTTTAAGCACGAGTTGATTCATTGTTTATGAGAGTGTCTCCATTTTTGTTCATGTCATTTTAAGGACGGTCACTGGATCTGTGACTAAGAGGAAGTGGGAGGGGGGGTCTCTCATATCTAAGACTAGTGAGAGTCTTAGGTAGAAATTACTCAGGTTTAAGTGAGAAGTTAGTAGGTTGGTGATAGCTTTTATGTATGCTTTGAATTGATACTACTATAGTGAATTTCATTCCTAGATTGGTAGCCCCAGATGTAGGTGTAGTTGCACCGAACTGGGTCAACAAATAATCTATGTCTTTTACTTCATGTTCTATCTTTGAATCATTAATTTGTTATTACGGTTGTACCGATGTTCTGACATCTTACGTGACATTAAATTTGTCATAAAATCGTGTCCAACATCCATTATACCTACGTGCCAGAATTTCATATGGTGCGAATTATACACGCATGACCTGGACACGATAAAAGGAGGGTGGTGATTTATATTTCTAAGATAATTTCCACCACTCATATGTTGTACCATTCATATTTTTCCATTTAAAATTGTTTCTGCCTGTAATACTTCTATTTATGTTCAGTTCCATTGTTTTTCTTCTGAGAAATGATATTTTAACAAACATTTTATGATAACTTTTGTGACAACTTTCTCTTTCATACTTACATTGTGGTTTTACTTTCTCTTTTTATTACTTTGGTTTTTGTCCTTACACTCATATTTCTTTGTATATTTAGGTTGTCGCACAAGTTTTCAACAAAAATGGTTGTTCGAATAACATTTCTCTTATCTTTTTTGATATTATTGTGAGTAGTACTGTCATACGGTGTTTATTCTTCCACCCCTTAACATTAGAAAACAAAGAACCTATAAAATATTTTTTGGGATTTTCTATTATAAAAAATATTTTTATGCATTTTCATTCTTTTTTTTGGTACGAGGGTAAAAGCCCATCATTTTCATTCATTTTAAAAAGTAGTAAGTTGACATCTGTCAAATTTATTATCATCTTTCAAAAACAAAATCTGTCAAATTCATCTATTAATTATTGGTCATTTTTTTCACGTTGTTTTCCCTAAATGAGTTGCTTGTCATTAATTAATTAAAAAATATCTTTGGAAGAAAAATGTGAATAATTATAATATACTAATTATAATTTATTAAAAAAAGGTATACACATGACAAATGTATGTTATTAAAAAATTACTAAAAATTAGTATATCTTTAATATATTTGAAAGTAAATTAGAGAACAATTAAAATACACAAACTATTTTTGTTTACACTTGACTGTTTAACATTATTTTCCTGAAATGAGTCACTAAATAGTGATATTGGGGCATACAATTTATACATCGAACAACTGTGCGTCCTTAATGAATTAGTTATATTTGTTATTTTTTTTTATTATATCTTCTAATTAAAATGAGAGTAATTATAACATATTGATTATAATTTATTATAAAAATTATACACCACATAAATGTCTATCACTAAAAACTTACTTAAAATATGTATTTTTTTTTATAATATTTTTGACATAAAAAAATAGAACAGTTATAATGCATCAGTTATAATTTTTGCCAATTTTATTATTTTTACGTTGTTTTTTCTCTAAACTCTGTTTCGATAACTTAAATCTAACGGAGCGGAATGAAATAGAACGGAGAGGAATGAAACAGAACAAATATTTTATTCCATTGTTTGAATATTTTATGATGGAATGAAACTAATTTTTCATTCTATTGTTTGAAAAATGGACGGAATGAGAATAATACCATCACAATAGCTTTGCTTAAAGTCACTTAAAATAATAAACTACCAAGATTAAAACCATTACAGTACCTTAATGAGAACCTTCATTATATATCGTAAAAAAAAAACCAAAAAAGGGTTCAAAAATAACAATATATGAGAGCAGTGATGAAGAGGTGCAAAAAGATGAAGAAATTTGATTTACTTTATTGGAGTGTAAAGTTGCAAATAGGAGAGGCAGATGCGTCATGCGTCGTACATCTAAGATGGAATAAGAAAGGAATAGAAAAAAAAATGAGAGAACAAGGAACAAAATTATAATTTATTATCAATGTGTTCCATTTTATTGATACACCCCAAATTGAGGGAATGAAAAATTGGTTAAATGAATGGTATTAGATGGAATGGATTCCATCACACTCTATTCCATTCCATTAATTTTTTTAAAACCAAACAATGAAATGTGGATCAATCCCACTCCATTCTATTATATTCCACCACTCTCCATCAATCCAAACATAGCTAAAGGATTAAAGAGTGTTGTTGGAGCATACTATTCAAACACGACACAATTATTTATTCAGCTTGTCAAAAAAAAATTATTTATTCAGGCCTTTTAATATAATTTACATTATCATAAAAAGATTGTTTTCTAAATTATTTTACTGAACGTTCAAATATAATGATTTATAGGTTTTTACATTTAAAAAAAAAAATTATGTAGTTTAGTAATATATATATATATATATATATATGGAATTTTTTCTTTCATTTTTAAATATTTTAATATTTATTAGATCATAACAAGCCATTTTCATCCAAAAAAAGGGGGAAAAAAATTCATAAAAGAGGTTATCGTTTATGAAATATCTTCAAAAATTACTTAAAATCATAATGTATGAATTTTTATAAATCTTATTCACCTCTTTATCTATAATATTTTAGAAAAAAATTGTTTCATTTTCCCCTAAAAAAATGTTTTTTTCATTTAAATATATTTATTTATTTATCATAATTGATTATGAAATATGAACTTTCTTAAATAGATTGATTTTAAGTAAAAATATATCAAACACTTGAACATAAAATAGATTTTGAAATAAAAACAACATTTGCCAAATATCTTTAACTTTATTTCTAAAGCTCATATTTTTAACTTTAAGTTTTTTTTTTTTTGAAACATCAAATATTATTAAACAACCGGATCCATGTTCAAGACGAACAGAGACCGGAGAAACTGAGAATACAAACACAAGGTGTCGTATATAGACGGAACACCCAAAAATAAACACCCTAAAGCACCCCTGAAGACAACACCCACCAAAATACACGTCCTCACAAAAACAGACCCCTTCACGAAAGCAACCACTGTAAAAACGATAACCAATACCACTCATCGTCACTATTCACCCCCAAAGAAAAACACTCATCAAAATAAAACTCTCAGTCCTGAAACCAAAGCTGAGCCACATCCGAAGGATCATGCAGTTGCCACAACCTCTTGACCTCTGATCCACCGAAAGAAACCATAACAAGTCCAAAACCAAAACTTGAGCCAAAGAACCGACTTTCGATCTCAAATTATGTTGTTGCCACTACTTTTAACTTTAAGTTTAAAGTAGCTTCTATGTCTCAAAGAAGTTGGGCCAAACGCACCCTTAGTTATTCTTATAGATTGCCTCTAGGTCACATTTAAGAACTGTCTTTGGAGAAAATAAAAGAGTAAACTATCAATTTGGTCAATGTCTTTGTAAATCACTTTCAAATTAGTCTCTAACTCTATTCATATTTTAAAATAATTTTTACGTTTGTTAAAAGTTTCTCAATTAGATCATTATTTCTATGTTTTTGTGACATAACGAATGACTAAATTGAGAAACTTTTAACAAACATTTAAACTATTTTAAAATATTATCAAAAGTGTTTTAATTATATATTTTTCTCTTTATTTTTGTCACATGAGGAAATTGAAATATTAAGTTACTTTAGTCTACGTGGTGTTGTCTGTATACGGCTGGCTATTGTCTTTTATGCGGCTTTTGTCAGAGAAATACAGTGTGGGGGGAGGCAAATAGATACTTTTAGGTGACAAACGTACAATCATGCATGTAAATTAAATGAAACTAAACGTACATTACGTATTTTATTGAACTTCAACAAGCATCACTTAATTCAGTAAAAAAAATGAAAATTTCTGAACTGGCTAGGTTGAGGTTAACAGATAAAATGAAATCTACACCCTCTTGAGAAAAAACATAACATTAGATAATTAAATGCATATAACAAATAAAATAAAATAAAACAAAACAAAACAATGGCTCCCATCCTAAAGGAATTTGTATTTAACTGTTTGGCTGCTTGATGATGGCAATGATAACCTGAGGGCATCAATGTAATTATCCAATTTGTAAGCTTCCATAGTTTGATCTTGAGGATAAATAATACTAAGAGCTTCATGTTCCTAGGAATGAGATGAATCTAGGATGCAACAATCATGGTCCTCAAGGCTTTGATAATGTTGTTGTGCCATTAATGCAATTGGGTTGACTAAATTGTGTTGCTGGGTGGTATAACTTGGATTTTCTTTAATTTGATTCATATGAAGAGCTATACAATCTAATGACCATGTATCTTCATCAGGAAAAGGATTAGATGGTATTTGATTCTCAATGTCAAGGAAATTGATCATGTCTACCTTTGTATCAATTTGGTGAAAATTTCCTTGTAGATTTGGAGATGAGGTTGGAAGGTAGAACTGATCTTGATGATGATGATTGGAGTTTAGGATCACATGTTCCTTGGAATCAGATGAATAATCCTCAAGGCTTTGATCATTGACTAATTTAGGCACAATGGCTTCATGTTCAACCAAGTTATGATCGTGATATTGATCATATTGCTGCATTAATGAACTTTGGTTGATTGATGTGTCACCAATATTAAATGGAGTGGTGCCACTTTTTGAAATTTGATTTTCCAATTGATTTGGATTGAGATCAAGAGCTACACAATCCAATGACCATGTATCTTCAAAAGAGGAAGGATTAGATGGTAGTACTATTTCAGGTATAATTGGATTTTGAATGGGTAGGAACCTGGCATTGAAATGGTTGTTGATGTCTACCATTGAACCAGTTTGGTGAAAACATTGAAGATTTGGAGACGAGTTTGAAGGGTATAGGTGATCTTGATGGTGAGGATTGAAGTTTAGCATCACATTAGGGTTTGCATTTAAAGGAAAAAAACTTTCCTTAAAACCAGCATTGTAGGGGAGGTGAATATCATAAAATGGGGTGAAGGATGCAACAATATCATCAGAAAGGAGTTTTTTCTTTATGCTTGAATTCCAAAAGTTTTTCACCTCATTATCCGTTCTTCCTGGTAAGTGCTTGGCAATTTGTGCCCATCTGTCCAAACAAGTTTAAATCTTGTTGAGGGAAAAATGAATACACAACATCTTCCGTTTTAAAATAAGTGTCATTTTAGATTTTTTTACACATTAAAAATTATCGTTAAAATTCGAGGAATTTTTTTTAAGGTCCAATTGAAAAAGAAAGACACTTATTTGAAACCAGAAAGAGTATAATCAACCTTTTGAACTTTTTGAATAATAAATGGTAATGATTGACATGAAAATAACATTGGAGGAAAAGAAAAAGAGCTATTGTAATGGATATACCTATTGCCTAAAATGTTGTGGAGTTCTATAATGAGTGCTACTTCTTCATGAGAGAAACTTCCACGTTTCAAATCAGGTCTTAGATAATTTATCCATCTTAATCTACAACTCTTTCCACATCTCTTCAGACCTACACAGATCATGATATAAACAAATGAACAGTATAATAAGAAGAAAAAAAATGGTATATATAAGAACTATATATTTAATGAAATAGTAAAGTGCACCTAAAAAAAAAAA
>Ga0099826_10003082_pt1 | contig 11158 bp, 10 predicted proteins | sample Mtrugardesep15_FD_76830 | JGI IMG/M metagenome (GOLD analysis project Ga0099826, IMG submission 76830) | Root nodule microbial communities of legume samples collected from California, USA - M. trunc garden sep15 | ecosystem: Host-associated > Plants > Roots > Nodule | place: USA: California...
ATCAAGCAATGAGATGGCGATGGGATTATATATTTTCATTCAGCTTGATGTTCTTTTTATGTATTTGACTTTCATTGCCATCCAATTCAATCAAATACATAAAAAGAACATCAAGCTGAATGAAAATATATAATCCCATCGCCATCTCATTGCTTATCCAACCGCGCTTTTTGAACGCTGAATTGGATCATATTCCTTAGATAGATAATTTCCTTACGTGTGAGTCAATCCAAGGTTTAAATACCATTTGTTTTTAAAAGGCTCAATAATGCATCACCAATGAGCTTGTTGTTAGATTAATAATCAATCAAATATGGATTGACATAATCATTTTTTATGAAATAAAATATATATTTTTAGAGGATGAAAAAAATTGTTATTAAATATAAATTATAATCAATTTATTATGAAGAGTTAATTAATATGTGTCGGAGGTGGGACTTGTGTTTTTGAATGAGCCTTGATGGGTTAAGTCATTTAGAGTGTTTTGCCTTCAAAATGTTAGATTCGATTATCTCTTATATCAATTTTGGTGGAATAATTTAAATTATTCAAAAGTTGAAAATATAAATGGCAAAGAAAGAGAACCATCATCCCTAGGTTCTCGTTTATTCCAAAGGTGCACATATTCTTGATCTTTGTTTTATAAACAATATTTTGTGATTTTTATCTATGATTAACATAGTTATATGCAAATTCTTCAATTGGTGTTAGAGGCAGATATGCTTATTATACCTATTGTACAAAATCCTAATATATGACTTTTCTTTCAACACAATGTTAAAATTGATATATGGATTTATTCCATGATGATCTTACTGTCCCTAACATTGTCGTTATTCGGCTATGACCTAGAATTCCACCCTTGAAGAGTATCTATCAGCACAATAGAAGCCTCTCAAAAGATAAATGAGATGTTCAAACATCTAGAGAATGAGATGAATCAGAATGTTAAGCAGGGAAAATAGAAGCAAAAGGTGTGTGTAATAATGTGAATGAAAACCTAAAGTTTGGCTTCGATGCTCAAAGATGTTACAGGTGATTCTAGAAAAAGTCTGGGTGCAAGGTTTCAATGCCCAAACACCTTGGCTTCAAAGCCAACTTGCGTTTTTTCAATATTCAATTGTTTCAGAACTTATTTCAAAGGTATGAGATAATTTATGCATGACTAAAAGACTTGTTTATTTATATATATGGGTTTTGCTAGAAAACACCTTTTAGTTTTTTGAAGGTGTCTTTTAACAAGTTATAACTAAAAAGTGAATAATTACACCTTAAGGTGTAGGTTGCTAAAAGACACATTTATAAAAACTAAAGGGTGTCTTATAACACTTTCCAGGGCTTAAGAATGAGAAAGGAAGATCAACGACCTGAAATTTCTTTCTAATAATCATCAAAACACCTAGGACTATGCAATCACAAATTGATGGGACAGTTTTAGATTATAAAGAGTTGCACCATTTGAATGAGGGATTAGCACTACTTAAAATTGATGGGTATGAGGGATTAGTGTACTACCTAAACAACACAATTTGAGTTCATCATTTGACGTCACTAGTTCAAAATCTCCTATGACACAAGATGATTTAAGTTACTATTTTCTACACTTATTTTACAAACCAAAAAAATCGTAATTGTAGTTATAAACCTTTGAAGGAAAATAAAAATCATTTCAACTTACGTCATTTAATACAAACAAAATTCCTCATACGATATTTTATAACAACCAAAGAAAATAGTATTCATAACAAATGTGTTTGGCACGTTTAACGAAAATAGTTTAACGACAAACTTCTTCTAAGAACCACAGCAAGACGATGTTTGTGATGCTTGAGCAGAGCCAGCTCCCTGTTCTGGTTGGTTAATCTTCAGTGTCTGGGGCTGCCAAGAACCAAATGAAAATTTAGTGTGAAGATGATGAAGCAATTAAATCCGGTATAGATTTTCTTATTCAACCAAACATGCAAGATAATAGTTGTCTAAAAAAGATAACCAGCAATATCAAGGAAGAGTCGTGCGCATTAACTTCAAATAAATCAAAATATAGCAATTATAAACCGTTGCAACTTGCAAGATAATCAATTCATCACAACAAAAGAAAGGTCGAAATAAAAACCTCAGTCTTTGAGTCGCTTTCTGCAAGTCTTTGTTTGATGTCCCGGGCTATTGAAAAGAAAACCTCATCCACATTCATATTAGTTTTTGCACTCTGCATAAACATAATCTCGACATTAAAAACAGCACACCGATTTCGGAATGCTTTTCCAACAAGAGTAACAAGTGCTGCTTACAGTTTCAAAAAACTTGATGCCGTATTCGTCTGCCAGAGCTTGACCTTTTGAAGTTGGAACAGCCTAAGGAGAATAAATTTCCAGCATCAAGTTTAGCATAGTAATCACAGGAGATAAGTGTACATGGAAAACCAAAAGGTTGGAGAAAGAGTGAGTGTGTGGGGCAAACCCTTTTGCTTTCATCCATGTCAGCCTTGTTCCCCACTAATATTTTGTTGACATTGTCAGAAGCATGCTGCTCAATGTTGCGAATCCAATTCTTGATGTCTGGATATGATATGAGATTAAACAAATATAGAAGTCAGTTCCATCTTAATACACATTTAAGCACTGGAATCTCCCCAAAATACAAAGTTGAAAAGTAGAGTTTGCCAACAAAAATACTTGCTGCAATGATGCATGTGGATTTAAAGAAATACACATTGTAGAAGATTAAGAATGCGGACAAAATAATAAAGGAGGAATGGCGCAAAACTATAACCAGGAGGAGGAAGAACTTACTGTTAAAAGAAGACTCATCGGTGACATCATACACAAGCAAAATACCCATTGCTCCACGGTAATAAGCTGCCCAACAAAAAGATTAAACACATCGTCAGAGTAGAATTAGAAATAGTGTGTTTGAAATAGTGATGGTTGTCAATCGATATCACAGTATGTACTCATATTGACAAACAGAGCAACATCTTACAATACATAATCACATTAGTATATAAAGTAGAACCTAAAAAGCTATGATACTCTAAATTTGTTAAAGTGTCGGTGTCATAGCCGTATTACCGTATGCATATAACACTCTTAGATCAGTATCCAAAAAAAAACCTCCGCCTTTTTTAAAATTTTAAAAGATAATATTTGACAGCTAAATTAGGGATGCCTCTTCAACACTTTGGGATACAGCTCCAGTAACTTGAGCCTTGTTCTCCCTCAAATTGTGAGCATAATTGGAGTAAAAATACTCTTTATTCATGTTTTGAGGATATGAAAAGAGGGAGAGGGATGCAAGTGGGATATTGGTAGTGACATCCATGATTAATTTGATGATGAAGATGACCAACTTCTAAAATAGGCAAATTAAATTTAGAAGCTATGCTGTTTTGGATGATGATAATGGGAAGATGAAGATCCCTTGGACACATGTCAAACACCTTTTAACGTTGTCCAATTAAATACATATAACTGGTTCGGACACCTATTATCGTATGATTAACTAGTTGTTATAATAGACATGATTGATATTCTTGTCTTATGTTATATAGATAAAGATTGCCATTATAAATTATTCCCCTTAGTCTTATTTATTTGGAATATACTTTATGCTGTTATAATTGTACCAGAGGATCAATACTGGGAATTTTTTGTTGAACAACATATTTCACCATGTTCGCTCCTCAACAAACACCTTTAACTTGTTGCTTTCATTGAAGATAATTTTTATCGTCAAGTTTAACTTAGATCTTTTGCTTGAATGTTGTTGGTGCTTCTGCGGCGGTAACTCGATCAGTGACATGAGAAGAAGGAGGAGAAGTGGCTGATAGCCATGGCTAAGGATCAAAAAGAAGCTCTAAGATACCATACTGGAAGTTGAGGATTCAGAGAAATGAGAGAAAGAGAGGGAAAGTTCTAGATAGTTTTGAAATGAGATACAATCAAGTATTTATAAAGTAGCTAGATCCTAACTAACTCTAACACAAGTGTCAGTTGTCCTATCTCCTATGTTAGGACAGCTGTCCTAACAGAATTCTGGAGGAAGAGAAACGATTGATCCTCTGGTACAATTATAACAGCATAAGGTATATTCCTAATACAATAATAGTATTCTTTGTGAGAGTCATATCATTAACATGAATTTATTTTTAGAAGGTTAATACATGAATCTGAATTCTTAATTTAGAATTTCGCTGAGTCAATTATATATACGCACATACACATAAATAAAAATATACACAATGTGTCCCAGTGTCCTATATTTTGGACACTACTTGTGTCTCAATGTGTGTGCCGTGTCCATATGTCAGAGTCTATACTTCATAGGTCTAGACTTAGTTTAAATAGGAGCAGTGGCACTTTTTTGACATTTTAACAGTGGTTAGTGAAAAAGAATACATTTATGATACGTTACAAGGAAAATAATAAATATTTGATATGGGTAAGAGGAAAAATATGCCTCTGTGTTTTTTTGTAATGATTAGAAGTATTTTTTGTAAGGAGTAGAGTGATAAGTTGATGGAGAATTTGATCCCCACACCCAACAAAAAACTAACAATACTAACATTGGTTGTTTCAAAAAACCAAGTATTTTTGTGAGTTGTGAACTTGTCATCATCATATGCAAATAAACATAGTTATATATTGATAAAAGAAAAATCAATGTTTCTTTACAAATATTATTGCATTTCTGTAAGATAATAACAAGGCTTAAATATTACATTCGTCCCTGCAAATATGTCTCGTTTGAGTTTTGGTCCTTGTAATAAAAAAATATCTGTTTTTTGTCCTCGCAAATTTTTTTGTTTTTTTTTAAAATCCGTGGGCCCAGTTAAGGTGCTAGGTGGCAGTCTGACGCTGACATGGCACTAGCTGACTGTGTATTCTTTGCCACGTGGCAGTGACGTGGCAATTTATAAATTTTAAAATTAAAAAACAGAATTTTAAATTAGGAACATGATTTTTCAGTAATTAAAATTAAAAAAACTTTAATGTAATTAAACCAAAATAACATTAAAAGAGAAAAGGGGGAAAATCTGAATGTGTTCTCTCTTCTTCCCTTCTTCTCCATCGAGTTCCCTCTTCTTCTCCATTGAAGAGGCACACCGTCGTAACACCACCGCCGCGCCAGAGCTTCATCAAAAACGACACTAACAGCTATGGTGGCGCTGCTTCTCTCTTCCGTCAAAGTACCACCTTCAAAAACTGAAATCTCAAACCCAACAAAATTACCAAGGAGCTGTTTGTTCGTTCACCAATCTCAGATCCAGACGTATGTATTTCGTTTCCTTGCCGAAGGTGAGTATGTTGAGTATCAGGACGATCCAAGGCTGTTAAGTGTGACCGATCCCGACGGTGCTTCTGTTCAGGGATCGAAACGTTGTGGTGGCGCCGGTGGTTATGTATATGGTAGAGGTTGTTACAGTGGCGGCGGTTATGATGATGGTGGCAGGAGATGCTTGAAACCGTTGATGAAGTGGTGGCTGGGCTTGCTGCTCCGGTGAACAAAATGAAGAGATTTAACGGGATTTGTAACAAATCAATTCCCGTTAACAGTGTTGTAACAGATGAGTGTGGCCATGGATTCAATTCCACCGTTGCAAAAATGTCCCCAAAACTTCCTTCACATCAATTCCCATTTCAGTTTATGAGTTAAGAATAAAGGGTGGATTGAAAATGTCTGAATGAGGAAGAAGATGAAAACAACATGAACCCTAACTTCAATTCTTCCCCTTTCAATTTAAGTGAATTTAAAATTGAGAAATTAGTATAAAATAAATAAAAACATTTCAGATTTATTAAAAAAGTCCCTTTTCTATTTTTAGTTTGATTAAAAAAATTGATTTTTGTTTTTAATTTTCAAAAATTTATTTCCAGATTTTGTAAATAGTTTTTTTTTATTTTTAAATTAATAGAATGCCAAGTCAGTGCCATGTGGCAAAGAATACACAGTCAGCTCATGCCACATCAGCGTCAAACAGCCACCTAGCACCTTAACTGGGCCCAAGGACTTTTTTAAAAAACAAAAAATTGCTAGGACGAAAAACAACATTCTTTTTTTACAAGGACCAAAACTCAAACGAGGCATATTTGCAAGGACGAGTGTAATATTTAAGCCTAATAATAAAGTAAATTTTACATAAATTTGTGTAAATGAATTTAGGCCATCTGATATCTTCAGTTTTCAAGAATTTCCATATCTGTGTCATATAGTAGAAATAAACCTCAATCACATGTAAGGTGATAATTAGTGAGTACAACATTGGATATCCAACTACTTCACAGGTCTGATAATATCCAGAATTTTTAGATAAAGTCTAAACCAATCTAATGAAGAGATCCAGCCCATACAATCTAGTAAAAAAGCATCTCGTCTCAAACAGTCAGCAATCTTAAAAGATCTATTAATAGGCCGCCAATCATATCAGGTACCTTATACATTGATCTGGCAAATGGAAGTTTAAATCTTATTCAAAACAGGATGGTTTTCAATAAAAAACGGTTTAGCAAGTTAGAGAAGAAAGGGAAATCTATTTGCCTCAATAAAAAAATAAAATCAAAATATACTATTTAATATTTATAGTGGTTCCTATCCAATGTGCAAGAATAGAAGGAGCAATAAATAAGTAGCAACTGATTAATATCATGACGAGCACACGTTGCATGAGAAGTGTACATAAGTTGAATATAAAGAACCACAATTAAGCTCTCACTTATTATCCTAGTTATATTGGGAGGGAAAGAGAACAAAACAAATAAATTCAATAACTGAAACTAACCAGTTGTAATGGTTCGAAACCTCTCTTGACCAGCCGTGTCCCATATTTGCAATTTGATTCGCTTACCATCAAGCTCTATGGTCCTTATTTTGAAATCAATGCTAAAGAAAAATAACACATTCTAGTAAGTACAGGGCCATCTCATCAAGAACGACAACAGAAGAACAACGAAAAACATAAAATAAGCAAGTTCACACAAAGAGAACCTACCCGATGGTTGTGATAAAACTAGTTGTGAATGAACCATCAGAGAAACGCAATAGAAGGCAACTTTTACCCACACCTGCCAATGTGAAAGAAAAAAAAAGTGATGTAATACAAACAAAACCCAATAAGATAAGATACATTCCAAACACTAATAATAATAAAGAGGAGAAAAAGAGGAGATAATAAGGCATGTTTGGATTGGCTTATTTGCTCACATACGCACTTATGATGATTTTTGTGAGAGCTTGTGGAAACAGCTTTTAGCATGCCCGTAATTTGTTTTCAACTTATTTCCATAAGCTCCCCAGGATAGCTATATGAAAACCTAGTACGGCTTAAATGAAAACCGTTTGTTTTTAGCAACAAATTTTATTGTGCACACCATACCATCACAAGCCACGACGGCCTGGCGAAAAGAGCGGATACAACTTAAGCAAAGCCACAATCTAGTACCCTAAACTGATACTGGAACAACAAACAAAACAGAGAACCCGCAGGAGCACCTCCTGAACAACGCAACAAATGGGGACAAAAAACATACCCCTAACCCCTACAAAAAAGAGGAAAACACATCAAAACAACTACCCAGTATTTGATTACCCCCAACACACGCCAATCAACAGCCACATACACCGCCCAGCAACCCCAAAACAGTGCTGAAAAAAGAACCCTGCGCAGCAATCCCAACTTCCCACCTAGCAAAGCAATCTCCCATACACCATTTCCATTCATATAACATACATGGTGATGCTTTCAATCTACTCAAGCTCTGCTTCCATAAGAGCACCTTGATTTCCTCCACCATTGCATCAACCTAAAAATCTCGATTCTTGAAAATCTTCCTATTTCTCGTACTCCAAATCACCCAAACGGTAGTGTGCCAAATAAGCCAAAACCCTTTTTGCCACTTTTTTTTTTTAGCAGATCCTATCAAACATTCAATTTGAACAAATGGTTTGGAGGTGTAATAAATTCCCCACCTATCCATCTCACAATCTTATCCCACAATTGAGCAACATAACAATGAAGAAAAAGGTGGATAGAAGATTCCTCATCAGTCCCACAAAAAACACACTCTCTAGAGGCTTCGGGAGCAATAGCATGCCTTTTCCACAAATTATTATGGGCTGGAATTCTATCTAGGAGCATTTATTTTCCAAGAGAAAGCCACTATTTTGAAGGTACCAGACTTTTCCAAAGGCCTCAAAAAACCCTTTTTTCCAATTCACCTGGATCATTTTCCAACACAAAAATCCCCTCCAAAAAGTCATAAGTTGATTTTAGCGAGAACACACCTCCACCTTCCGGTCTCTACCCCCAACTATCTCTCTCGGTATTTAGTACCAAATCATTCAACAACATCAATTATTGCTCAAAGTAAACTCTCCTCCCATACAAACAACCACCTTCTCCACAACCGCGTCCAATTCCACTCTACCCCATTTCTAACACAAACCTCACTCAATTTCGTATCCTTTTTATCCGTAATGGCAAACAACCGCAGGAAAAGATCACAAAAATCCCTATTACCCAATCACTTATCTCTCCAAAATAAGTCAACTCGCCGCTACCAACTTTCTTAAACACTTCCCTTTTGAACCAATCTCCTTCACCCGAATCCCAAATCCTCCAAGGAAGTTAAATCTCTCCACCATATAGAAGCACTTCTCGGCCAAGTGACTTCACTCCGATCAACTTTCCTCTCAATATCCTTACCAAACAAGGACTTCTTTCCACAAAGGAGAATCATGTTGTAGGATACGCCAACGCCTTTTGGCCAAAAGACTCAAGTTGACCGCTCTCACATCCCTCACCCTCAAACCACATTATCCATATGAAAACCGTTTGATTTTATTATATATTTTGTTATAGAATAGCTTATACATACATAAGCCAGTTTGATTAAGTTGTTTGTACAAACAAGGCAAAAAGTCTACATGACAATCACATTTGATTAATAACTGATTTTCTTACACATGATGATCAGTTGAGTTAAGCCTTAATAATTAATTAGTTCTAACCCTTTTACTTTTTCATTAACAAAAATAAGTTACTACCTCCATTTGTTATAGTAAACTTGTATAATTACACTACTAATAATCGAATTACCGCTGAAAATAATAAAACCTAATGAAATATTAAGCAGAATTAAAATCTAAAATATAAAGAGCGAAAAGAAAAAGATTAAAAAAGGACGGACCGCTATCACCGATGAGGAGAAGCTTGATGAGATAATCGTAATCGGATCGAGCTCTTGCGGGTGGAGCAGCCATCGTGATAATTCAAAAACCAAATCTGATTGATCCACGATGGTTGCTGCAGTAGAAGGGGATAAGTAATTTAATTAAGACAAAATTTAAGGGGAAAACTAAGTTAATTTGATTTTGTTGGAGAGAAAAAGTGAAGAGTGAGGTGTGATAAGTAATAACGAAGTGAAGTGAGTGAAAATGAAAATGGTGGAAGAGAACGAAGTCGAGATCTGAAAAGGAAATGGAGAGTTTGTTGTTGGTCGAGCGTTGAAATGTGTTTTCTTTTTCTCGATTAATGAATTGAAGATATTTTTTCAGTTTTTTTATCAAAATACATATAATCTCAAATATTTGATTATTACATCAACTATAGGATTAATAACCTAAATTAAAATATTATTTCACCTAAGATATTTGATTAATTGATTATTATGTGTATATTTTGTATTGCTTTAGGTCGTCGTGATTCTAGTTTACTACCGTAATATTAAATATAGCATAGGATTTACGATCTTATGAACATTATTTATTCTCATATTTAAATTTGTTGAGAGGTTTGAGTGTTTCTTGTCCTTCTATCTCTCTTGTTTCTCCTTCTTCATAAAGACAAATGACATCAAGATTTGTGATTTGGGAGAGATTCATTAGACATTTTACATTGAGAAAGTAAAGGTTGTTTACACAATCAATCAATAATAATGGTAGGATCGTAAAAAATATTCGACTTTGGGAGTACAGTCGTCATTGTATCAAAGTCAATGGTAAGATCCTAATGTGGGTTTGACGGTTAGAAGGTTAAAGAAGTTTAATATTTCGTTACTAGGGAGGTGGGTTTGGAGGGTGTTGCATGAGAGGGAGAGTTTGTGGCACAAAGTGTTGGGTGCGCGGTATGGCGAGGAAGGAGGTCGGTGGATAGCACTTGTGTACCATAATGGTGTATATCATTGTCCAATTAGAATGTGTCACGTGGCACACCTTTTAAAAAATATATCAAATAAAGCATTTATAAAGTAACATTGGTAGGTGGCACGCTCTAATTGACCGATGGTATATATCATTGGTACCTTAATGGTACACAAGTGGAATCCGAGGTCGATTGTGTTTTGATGAGAGAGGAGGGTCGGTGTGATGGGAGAATTTGAAGAAAATTAGGATGGGGGCTGGATTGGTGAATGAAGGGTGGTTAGTCTATAATATAAACCGTGAGGTGGGAAACGGGGTTGTCAACTTTATTTTGGTGGTTCAAATCATTTTATGTTTTATTCGATTTTGATTAACTCTTGTCGTTAGGGTAGAGCATCGGGCGGGTTCGGACTCAAAAACATCATACTAGATGAAACTGAAGGCACCAAATCTAGACCCAAACTCGACCGTATATAGGCTCGGTTTTGGCGGGTCTCGGATGCTTCGGTTCATCGATCTTCACATGTGGGTTGGATCGGTTACAGGTCTCAACAACATAAAGGAAATTTGAAGAAATGACAAAGAAGAGGTGAACAAATTGGTTGAGAGATGGCTCTTCTGTGCTGCTTATTTCTTCTCTATTTTTCTTTTGGCTTAATTACACTTTTGGCCGCCTAAGTTTTTTAAAGCTGTGATTTTGACCTCTTAAAAAAAACAACTCTTTTCAGGCCCCCTAAGTTTACTTTCTGTTGCAATTTTGGCCCCCCACGCCAATTTTGACCCAAAAACGTATTTTACTCATGTGACACAGCCTTATGCAACGTGTCAACAACAATTTTCTTCATCAGATGAAACAGTCACCTGCTTCTCCTACACACTATCTTCTCATCAACTTCCATACCACTTCCATCCAATCCCCAAATCCAATATTTTTTTTTCATCAAATCTTGCTCCAAAATCATTCAAGCATCAAGCATAGGAGGTATCAACACACTTTTGACGTAAAAAACAGGTATTGTGC
>Ga0099826_10003083_pt1 | contig 11156 bp, 6 predicted proteins | sample Mtrugardesep15_FD_76830 | JGI IMG/M metagenome (GOLD analysis project Ga0099826, IMG submission 76830) | Root nodule microbial communities of legume samples collected from California, USA - M. trunc garden sep15 | ecosystem: Host-associated > Plants > Roots > Nodule | place: USA: California...
AATTAAATAAAAATGGGGTGTTACAATGTTGATGATGTTTATGTGGTCAAATATAATTGTTGAATTATATGCTTAATATTATTGTTTTGTGAATCTCACCCCTTCTGCTTGAAAATGTTGCTCTTCGTATGAGTAACTTGCAGGTGATAAAGACTAAGTAGCTGTTGTCTTGCTGTTGTGAGAGGTTATTCCCTCACTGTGTCCTTAGGTGCTCTGATACGTAACGGGATGGAAACTTTGATATTGTTTTTCTATTCCTTACGTATATTAATGATTTTACCTGACTATGTCTTAGTCTGAGTTACTTGAGATGATTTGATGAGGCCTGCGTGCCAAGACTATTTATATTGTTGAACTTATTCCACTGCAAAGTTTTTAATAATTATGATGAATATTTTATGAAGGATAAATTGTTATTTATCTCATTTATGATTTTTAAGAAATGTGACATTCCGTTTATGTGAAAACTCTGATTATTATTTACGAAATTTTTATGTTGGGAAAACGGGGTGTTACAGTTTCCCCGTTTCACAATGTTTGTCATCTTTGGCAGACTGTACTTGACCGTTTATATTCACCATGGTCATCTATAAAAAAAAAAAAAAAGGAACATCAGTTTTGGATTCCTCTCATTGAAACCTTTGAGAATCTCTATTCGTTTGTAAGTTTCAGTAAAGTTGATGTTGGAACTGTTGACACACTGCTGCGTCGATCACTAAGCATTTTCCGTCGTGTTTTGTTGAGCCTCCAACCTCGTCTTGAAGCAATTTTATTTTGGAACTGTTCGTGCGCGTTGTTGATCATCTTTTATTGCTGAAATTATTTTAACCCTTGCATTGTCGAAGATCTTCAAACTAGGTATGGGGTGAGAGAGAAGAGGTCGAGACCATGAGTATAAAATAATTGTAATGAGATAAATACGTTCGAGGCTCACCGTGATAGTTGAAGCCTTGTGATAGATAAATTAATTAATGTGCAAATATTGAAGTGTAAGGGTAAAATAAGAATTAGAAACATTATTAAATTCATGTTTGATTTTAATTTGCATTTGACATGTGTGATATATTACTACCGGATAAATTGGCATCATTTATGGATTGATTGATTATAACTACTGAATTGTTGAACTTGGTGTGATATATGTTTGAGTGATATTTGAATAATATGTAGAACTTGCTTTGTTGCAAGATGAAGTATTTTTTGTTTTGATATGTATTGTTGAGAATATGAAATATTTAATTTAATTCAAATAAAAACAAATTATTCAATTATAAGGATTATTAAGGATGTGAGTATATTGTTGACATTTTGTAGGGAAATATAAAGTTATTACCATTATCATATGGTGTGTTGTTGTTGGTGAGATATATAGTTCGAAATATGAACGGTTGGTGATGGTGCTTCAGTATAATACTTTTAGGATCTCTTGAGAAGGATGCAGAATGAGATGCATCCAGCCACCATGTATCAAATATCCTGAAGGAAGAGGCATCAATTTAGGAGGCATTAGTTTTAGGTTTACTAGTTTTCAGTATTTTGGTTGTAAATAATCAGATCACTTTGGTTTCATATGTTTTTTTTTATGAGATAACGTATGTAAATTATTGGCATTATTGTTTAATTGAATCAATTGATTTTCATCAAAGAATGAATCATTACTTTTAGAATGTATTTAGAATTATTGAATGCATGTTTTGATGATTAAAAAGACATCAATTCTGTCTAGAATGTTGTTCTGCCTATGTTACTAGAGCGTAAATTGACGTTGGAATTCAATGACAATTAACTACAACTGATACAACGGTAGGTTAACTGATGTTGGGGCCCCAACGACATTTAATTGCCGCTACGAGTATTTTAGTGCAGAAAGAAGGCCTATAGAAAAATAGAGAAGACCATAAGAGATTAAGTCCATATAACACTATTGTGCGAAAATTGTTGTTTTAAATCCGTTGTTTCCTACAAATATATGGAACTGACAAAAAAAAACATAAACGGTAGTTAATTATCACTAGCTTATAAACAGAAATCTGGCTGTAGTTAACCACCGCTAAGTTTTTTATTTTATTTTCAAGTGTTTCAAGAAAAATCTTGTTGTATGAACTGCAACACTCCTATTATGGTTGATTCATGTTGAAGTTTGATAGTATTGTTTAATAGCTCATGGCGCACACTCGTGTCCTTCTTTTGACCTCTCTATGAGGTCATGTGCAAATCCACTAGAGCACATGGCTTATGCCTATTTCCCTTTCAATTCAATTATAATAACATGCCTCATCCTTTTCGACCCCACAACTCCCCAACTACCCATGTGATCGGCCTCCCATGCAATATCTTCAAATTATTAACCTCTTTCTCATCTTGTCACTATTGGGAGATATCCACTATATTTCTCAATTAAATGAATGACTTATTTTAAAAATATATATATTTTGAAACAAATGACTCTATTACTTTTCAAAATAATATTAAATGTATGTTTTTCATTTTTAATCTTTAAATAATATTATTTTCATCACTTTGAAGTTAATATAATCCACTATGCATTCATTTCATGCTAATGAGATTATATCAACATAAAAGATAATTTAATAAAAATATCACATTCATTTACACATTTTCTCGATAATTTTTACTTCCTCTATATTTTATTATATGTCATTTTTACACACATTAATAAAAAGAAATTGTCTACAAGTCCTAGCTGAACTGGTAAAATGTCTAAATTGTTAGGTCGGACGTCATGATCGGGGTTCGAACTTCGGTACCTCCATTTGTGTGTGTGAGTTTATAATGGTTTTGTCATTTCGTCTATCTATCAACCAAAAAAAAATTAGTTAATTATGTATGGAAAAAATGATAATATAAGATATATGTACAATTGTTTCCAAAAAAAGGATATATGTACAATTATCTTGGGACAACTATCTTTCATATTTTTATCGTGTCCTTACTTTCTTTAAATATTGTTTTCTCCCAAGAAAAGAGGAATAAAAGTTGTTCCAATTATTGTCTCAAAATAGTTGCCCAAATATCATTTTTCGTTAAAAAAATGTAATTAATTATGTATAGAAAAGATGAAATTATTTGTGATTTTACAAAATTATCATTTATTAATGACATGAAAATGATATATTAAAAGAACTGAATGAAGGTAGAGTAATAAATAGTAAAATATATGATTAAATATGTTTTTGGTCCTTATGAGTATTTCAACTTTTCGTTTTAGCCCCCTTAAATTTGTCTTCGGTTTTTAGTCTGCTAAAAGTTTTCCAACCATACTTTTGGTCTTCTTTTAAGTCATGTCATGTGCACCCTTCTTATTTTTGAATGAATTTTTGCAGGAATGTTTAGAATATTATAAAAATATCTCCAAAAATATATAATTTTTTAAGAACATGAATTAAATATGAATTTTTAAGCACAGAAAACATAATAAAACACATTTAATTCATCCTTTGTTTAAAAAAAATTAATTTTTGCAAAAGAGAATTTTATAATGTATTAAACATGGCTGCGAAAAAAATATTCCAAATTCCGAATGACATTCATGAGTTGATTTAAAAGTAAAGACCAAAAGTCTGGTGATAGAAAACTTTTAAAATACAAAGTAAAATTAAAAAATAGAGGAATTGAAAACATTTTAACCTAATATTTCATATAATTCCAATTATCGTATACGCTGCTTCAATTTCAAATCTAGTGCATTTATTTTTAATTTCGATTTTTTTAAGAATTATTAATTTCGATTCTTTTACTATTGTTCTCAAAACATGCATTTATCTCATAAAGTTCCAGGTTATTCTTACCTTCTTTTTGTTGATGATGTTCTTCTCTTTTGTGAGGCCACTTGATCAAACTAAAGTGATGATGGACACCTTAAATGAGTTTTGTATTTCTTCCGGTGTGAAAGTAAATGTCCTAAAGTCTAAATCTATGTGTTATAAGAGAGTGCATATAAGAGTGTTAAACGAAGTATTAAAGAAATCTCTTGTTTCCGTTTCGTGGCCAATTTAGGGCATTACTTGGGTTTTTCTTCGATACAAGGTTACCAACGATACATATGATTATATCTTAAAAGAAGATGCATAGAAAACTCTGAACTAATAGATAGTTGAATGATAATGAAAGTTGAGATTGGATTTAGAAATTGTCAATTTAGGATAAGGTGCAACATTTTCCTTGGCTTTGGATGCACAATGTGATCCCAACTAACAAGCTTCGACATCACTGAAACTTGATAACTTCTCCTATATGCCAATGATGTTTAACGCATGATGAAGAGGTGTTTCACTGCCTTAGGGATTGTGTTCCGTCGAATGAAGTTTGGAAACAAATATCTAGTGTTAATCATCCATATTTCTTCGGCTTCACATCCTTGAAAACATGGTTACAAACTATGTCTAAAGGAACTTTGAGTAACATGTTTGCAAGAACTATTTGGTGGATCTGATGCTTTAGAAATGATCATACTCTTGGCGGCAAGCAATGAAAAACCCAAAATATCATTCATTTTATAAACATTATGTGTACCGACCTAACTTCTATTAATATTCACTCATCTAAGCACCACATTATTAGATGGACCCCACCTCAAGTTGGATGTGTTAAGTTGAATATTGATGAAAGTTGTGGTGTTTTCGGTGACATTGGTTTTGGTAGTTTACTTCGTGATAACAGGAGAAATTGGATAGTTGGATTCTCTTCAAAAATATGGGTGTGTTCCCACCAAAAATTACCCTTTTTCTCCATCAATCATCTACTTTTCCTATTTATAGTCCATACAACCCCTCCACCTGATCCAAACCAAACACACCAAACCATTAAGAACTCTTAAAATCGAGTCCCCTCACTTCTTCTCCACCTCATTCATTATCTTGAAAAAAAACCATGGCTAAGCTTGTTTGTGTTTTGTTTCTGGCACTCCTTAGCATTGCCATGATCACCACTCAGGTTAGTCCCCTCCTAAAAGACCTCAACACACAACCATGTTACATGAATGTGTATCATTGTTGTGTTATGATACTCTAATCTTAATAAAAGAATAATCTTGCTTTAAATTTGCGATACATTTTGCAGGTTATGGCAAAAGATGCTGCTCAGTCTCACTTGGATATTGTGAGTATCCTTTTTCTCTGTTTTGAGAATTTTCCACTTCTTTCCTAGTTCATTTTTTAGGCATTTTGTAAAAGTTGCATAAATTTTACTTAAAATTCGTTTCTTTACTGATTTTTTCGATTTATTTACAGGGGAATTATGGACCTGGGAGTCTACAAAGCTACCGTGAGTAAATCATATATCCATACTTAATTTTGTACATAAAGATTCTTTCAAAACAAAAAAAATTGTACATAAAGATGTGGCCTTGCAAATTGCATCATGAACTCTTAAAAGTTTTAACTCATTAATTTTCTTTAATTACGAGACAATTAAACATGTTTTTTTTATGGATTACATTTAAACATATTTTAATATTTATAAAATTTCTTATAGTCTATGAATGATGCAATTTAAAGAAATTTCGTCATGTATGGTACAAAAAATATAATGAAATATAGAGGAATGTTAACAATATTATTTTTCAACACCTTCTCTAACATTCATTCATTTATTGAGTGAAATACATATAAGTTTCACTTCTTTTTGTGTAATTCATTTTTAAGATGTAGACTTCATTGATTTCATCCATTACAAAAGCAAAAAATATTTTAAAAAAAAAATGTTTCTAACATATCTTGGCACATCAACTTTTGTTTAAGGCGGCTAGTCCCCTAATAATTATGATTATTTTATCCAACAATAAAAATTAACCGCATAAGTAAATTAACTAATGATACTTTTTTTTGAGGGATAAGGCATCGAATACTTACCAACTAATTTTAACACCATTTTGGTCAAAAAAAAAAAACTCCACTTACATATTTGTTCATGCGGCTAATTTTTATTTTTTTTTGGATAAATTACCCACAATTTTTTAAGAGTGTGGTTGGATGAGGTAATTAGAAAATTTTAAAGAATTTCAAATTCTAGGCAATTTAAATGATTCAATTAAATTTCTTTTATTTCTCAATACTTTTGTTTGAGTGGAGTAATAAAAAGTTTCAATGTCATCATTTTTGGAGAACTTTTATAAATTTCAATTTTTTTTAGCCAAATATGAAAATTGAAATTAGAGGTCAATATGTAAATTTAAAAAAAATTGAGGGGTCAAATTGTAATTTTTTTAAAAATTTGAGGGGTCAATTTACAATTTTTTGAAAATTTATTGGGGTCAAATTGAAAATTTTGAAAAAATTGAGGATCAAAATGCAAAATTTGAAAGATTATAACAATGCAGGATTTTGAAATTCTTATATTTTAGGTGACATTTGAAATTCTTTAAATTTAACTTGAACAAAATACTTCATAAATTTCCATCATTTTGAAAATTCTTCAAATTATTATCCAAATAATGTAATTCACCTCAAAGTATTTGAATTTTCTCATAACGTTACATTCCTTCAAAACATTCCCTCATCCAAAACACTCTAAGGGTATTAAAACTTTTAGCTAATAAGAGACACCAAGTAGTTTAAAAAGGATATATATGTTTGACCATTATTTGACCTTTATTTCTGTTTGTATGCTCAGCAAAAAATTATCACCAATAACCAATTTGAGAGACATTGAATAAATGGAATGAAACATGGGACAAAACTTAGTTGAGACTAGATCAATTAAATTTGAAATAAAGAATATTTCGTGGGTTAAAAAAAATATATACTTTAACCGATTATCAAATAAACACAATGCGGTCTAATGGATTTATGTTTGTGAAATTGATTTGATCAGAGTGCCCATCTCAATGCACAAGAAGATGTGGACAGACACAATATCACAAGCCATGCATGTTCTTCTGTCAAAAATGTTGTGCCAAATGTCTCTGTGTTCCTCCTGGCTATTATGGTAACAAGTCTGTGTGTCCCTGCTACAACAATTGGAAGACCAAGCGTGGAGGACCAAAATGCCCTTGAAATTTAAACAAAGCATGATCATTAATTTAGTACGGTTTAATGGTATTGATTGATCAAAGAAGTGGAACTATAGCCACATATATTTACTTTTGGCATATAGCATCTTCTAATTTTATTTTGAAAAAGTCAAACTTGTCCATCGTAATTGGCATCGAAGAAAATCAAATTTGATACCTTAAAAGAAGCACAATTTAAGGTCTCAAATTAGCGCCATCAGACCAATCCAAATGGGTTTATATAGTATCTTCTACTAATGGGTCATCACCGAGACTAAATATAATTGTTGTTCTCTATAATGAAGTTAATGAAATCTTTAACTTCACTTAAGAAATAGGTGAAATACCTCATTGGGTCTTTTAAGTTCCACGTTTGTTTCGGATAGGTCTTTTAAATTTCTAAGGTTTTAGATAGGTCCTTTCAGTTTCGAGTGTGTTTCGGATAGGTCCTTTAAGTTTCTAAGGTTTTATATAGGTCTTTTAAATTTCAAGTTTGTTTCAGATAGGTCATTTCAGTTTCTAACGGACAGATCAACTTTGACTTAAGGGAGGTTGATAGAAATGACCTATCTGAAACAAACTCGAAACTTAAAGGACTTATCTGAAACCTTAGAAACTTAAAGGACATGTCTGAAACAAACTCGAAACTTAAAAGACTTATCTAAAACCTTAAAAACTTAAAGGATCTATCTGAAACAAACATGAAACTTAAAGGACCCGGAGAGGTATTTGGCCTAAGAAATATGTATGTAGACCCTCTCTTAAACATGAGGGCTGATTGATTAATAATTTGGCTTTGCTATTATTGATTAATAAATTGGATTTGTTATTTATCTTTCTCTAGTGTTGATATATTCAACTTTTCTAAATTTGCACATAGCATGGCCTTTATTTATTTAACCTTGAGCAAGGAACCATATGTCAGGGAATTCCACAAATTTGAATATTTGAGGGGATCCCCCAGAGTTGAATTTCTTTTTTCTTATAAACAATACTTGTATTGATAAAAATCAACTAAGTACAAGATGTACAAAGTGTCTCCAACATCAAACAACATAAAGGAAATCCAATGTCCGCCAGTAAAATCACCACTATAAAGACCTTAACCTACAAACACCCACCCTGAACTACATGAAAACGACTGGACAAAGTATGTTTTCCAAGACCAAATGAGCCTAAATATATCTTATGCCATAGTGCTACAAGCAGCCCACTCAAAATCACCAAAGCACTACCACTCAGTACCATGATAAAACCTAATAAAGAGTAGTGTTAGCATTCCTCAACCTCTAAATTGTACAAAGATGTACTATGACTCCTTTTATATATAAATATATAAAACAGAACCCAAAATCAATTCCATTACAGAATTATCAATGCAGCCACATCATGGGTGCGTTTGTTTCAGCTTTAAAAAAAAAATAGATTTTGTGTCAAAAGAATCTAGATTTTTTTTTTTAGAGATTTTAAAAAAAATCTGAATTTATTTGTGTTTGCCTATTATCCATAAAAATCTGAAGCAAACGGGCCCATATCACCTCCCTCATACACCATATACCCTTCTAGAATACTGTCAACGACACCAAATTGCAATGCTAACACAAAATCAAAAGCCCCAGCCACCAAATTTCCGTCTAAAATCAGATTTTAAACAGTTTGAAGACAAGCGAGTGGGTTAGACCACCAATTCGAAAAGTACTAAATTTTTATTCCTTTCCTCCCTACTAATGAACCAAGATTAACCTTTTAAAAAAAGAAAATGAACCTAGACCAAGACAGTCGTTTTATCCGATCTATGACCTCTTAGTATTTTAATGTTAAGGGTTGGTAGCTACTTCAATAAAGAGTATGCATAGTAAAGTATCTCCATTCCAAAAATATTTGTTTGGCCACAAGAATTTGTACACTCTACTTGGTTACACATACGCAAGTAAGACGTGATGGCGTTGTTGAGTTATTGGTGATGTTGGACGCGACGGTATTGTTGGTTGGGGACGGCTCTTGGTCATGGAGGTTTTCTTCTGTAGGGGTGTACTCAGTTCGATTTGCGTACAACTCTCTCTCGGAGGTAGTTTTGGGGGAAGAAGGTAAAGTGCCAGAGTTGGCCCATATGCTTGCGAGGATGTGGAATAATTGAGACCCTTTAAAAGTGCAGGTGTTCTCTTGGCAGCTTCTATAGGATAGGATCCCAACTAGAGCTAATTTTTCTAAGTAAATATTATAAATGATCCACCGCGTGTGGTTTTTGCTCTTTGTGGGGCATCAATTGAGTCGGAGGATGGTCTATTTGTTATGTTTAAGGTTGCCTCTGAGGTGTGGTATAGGATTTTTAGGTAGCTAGCGAAGGTGTTGATTTGCCTTAGGATTTGGTTTCTATTTTTTTAGGGGATCCTTAGGAGAGATAAGGTTGGCGTGGTTTTTTTTTTTTATCTGGCATATTGTTGTGTGGTCCATCTGACAGCCCGTAACGACCTTATGTTTTTTGGTGGCGCACTAGATGTAGACGAATTAGTTTATAAGATCCAATTCTCTTTGTGGTATTGGTTTTACGATAGTCACTCTGGTTCACCTTGTTCTCACTGTGAGTAAGTGGTGGAGTCAGTTTTTTGTTGGAGTTGGTAATCGTCTTTATGTTGGACCTTCTTAGGTGCTTTTAATTAGAATTTTTGTGTTGGTCTTCTGATTTCTTATGTCTTATCTTTTTGGTGGGAGAAATGATATTTGTACAATCACTTTATGACAACTTTTTGACAACTTTCTCTATCACACTTACATTATGCTTTTATTCTTTCTTTACTTTTTTTCTCTCTCCATTGTTTTTGACCAATGAAAAGAGAGAAAAAGAAGTTGTCACAATAATTGTCTCAAATGGTTGTTCAAATATCACTACTCTTTTGGTGGAGTTAGCTTGGTCTATTCTTTCTTTATTTTAGGCACCAAGACACCCCAAAGGTGCATACACCTTGAGAGAAGAAGAGATATGAGAGAGTGAAGTGATAAAAAAAAAATTGAAGGAAGTGAAGTGATAAATATGATAGGTTGATGATTTGATAGGATGATAGAGATAAAGATAAAAAATAAGGTGTTGAATAAGTGGTTGAGAATTTGAGATGTATAAATATCATTATTGGTCTTTCTTTACATGGATTTCTCAAACAATATCCTTAAGATACTTGTTAATATAAAAATAAATAAATTAAGACTACAGAAATTCATGGATTTTATCACTAGACAATACTTTAAGTTAGTAATTAATTAAAAAAATAAAAACATAAAGGAATTCCATAGAGCACAATGAACCATGACTACGTTTTTTTATGGCATAGATTGAAGAGCTTGGAATTATAAAGACTGTTAGGATAAAGAAAGTGGTGGAAACATGAAAGCCTGGTATTGGTTGGTCTGTATTTTCAGGAGTGGTTTCTATTCCCTACCTTCTTCCAAAATTCTCTACTTTTGATGTCTTTCTTGTCTCTATAGCAATAACATTCTAAATAAATCACTGACTTGTACTTTTATTTTGTTTTGGTTGATATACCAATCCAATTTGGGTAACGCCTATTATTTGTTTTAACTTTTCCACTAAGGTAAACATTATGATTTATATCATGTATTTTAGGGATTACTTTTTATCTTTATATACTTCAGTGACAAAATTTGAGAGTGATATTTTAGATATAAATTTTTAATATAATCTCCTAACTAAATTGATGGATTTTTTTGTTACAAAATCCAAATATTTGTTGGAGGGTTGAATTTTAATGGAACATTTTAGATATACATAATGTTCCAAATCAATGCATAAGGTTGCTGTTTTTTTTTAACAACAAAATTTATTAATAATCAAATAGTTGCATAAAATGAACAGTGACCAATGATTCAGAGACTACAAAAAGGCGCCCTATGTAGGCGGAACACTCAGAATAAACAGAATAAAAGACACTCATACACACAACACCTAAAACAGACTTCATTGCTACTATTTTTTGTTCTTCTTTTTGTCTATGTAATTATTTTTCCAAATATTTACTTAGATGAGAAATATTAAGTTCTTAACCAAAATATAAATTCAAGGGAGGACTTACGTATGGTAACTTGTTGGCTTGATGTGAATCAATACATCAACATACATGATTGTTAACTCCCA
>Ga0099826_10003084_pt1 | contig 11156 bp, 6 predicted proteins | sample Mtrugardesep15_FD_76830 | JGI IMG/M metagenome (GOLD analysis project Ga0099826, IMG submission 76830) | Root nodule microbial communities of legume samples collected from California, USA - M. trunc garden sep15 | ecosystem: Host-associated > Plants > Roots > Nodule | place: USA: California...
TCAGAAGACATGCAGCTTGTTCATTTTGATTTCAATAGGTAAAGCTTCACTTGCCTTACTTGTCATTATTTGAGTTATGATGTGATTAGCTTTAGGTTTGTACGCCGTCTTAATGTTTAGACTTCCTAATTTTGTGGCATCATAATATCCGGAAAGTGGAAACTAGTGTATCCTATTGTGGTCAAACACTCGGACTACTAAAAGAATTTTCAAGTAGATAAGTCTTGGGAGGCAGTTACGGTGGTGTGGTGCTTTTGTCCCTGTGTTGTAAAATGTATCTGCCACTTATTTATGTTTACTCTCTCTGCAGTTCTCCTTTTGAGCTGCATGACGACAATTATGTTCTCAAGGCAATGGATTTTGGTGGGGGTGAGAGACCACAGAGTGGCAATGTTACACACAATATTGCGGATGGAGGGGAAGGTTCTAGCATGTCAGGCATGTATCAGTCACTGGTTCCTCAGTCAGTTTCAAACATGTTAGTTAGGCCTCCGACATCACCTCCACTCCCTGGAATATTAAAGGCAAGAGTTAAGCAAGAGCATTGATCTGCAAGTTTATGATATCATCTTACCTTACTTAAGCATGTCTGTATATTGCGTAAAGAAATTTACAGAATTATGGACCTTCATAATAGTTAGTAATCAGTACAGCTTTGGTAGGTCAGAAGCAGATCGGTCTGTTTGTTTCTTTATCGTCTGGGGTAGACTGGCAAATTCTTTGCCCTACCATTTATCATTTACTACATTTACTGAATTTTTTTCACCGCATATTTTAACTGTAACTCCCCTTCCCCCCATGTAGTAAGAGAGAATCAGTTGTAATAAATCGGTAACCTATACAACATAGGTTACTTTCGGGATTCACTAATTTACTGGGTAAATTGCTAAGTTTTCCAGTTTATATGGATATATACTATATAGGATTCTACTATATATTGGTTGGTATTTGGACCAATGCATCTTGCTTGCGTTGTTGGTATTTTCAACATCCCTTCCATTTGGTTACTGTCCATATTAGTTTATCATCGAAATACCTAGTAATTTAGCAAGTGTAGTGGGAAATTGATTGGTCTCCATGACTGCAATGCCTGTCTCTGCATTTGCTCCAGTATTATTTTTACTTGAAAGTAATACAAAGTTAAAACTAAAAAGTAGGGCTGAACATGAATCGAGTCGATTCAAACTCGACTCGGCTCAACTCAACTAGATAAAAATTGATTTAGCTGGAAACTCGACTCAAGTTCGCGAACATCTCGGTTTGACTCGTTATCTCGGATTATATATTTCAAAAGTCAATTTTTTTTTAACTTTTTACCTATAATCAAATAATTTAGGGACCCACAAACCCGAAACATCAATTAGTAGAATGTTCCATAATCAAATTTTAAAACTTTTTACCTATAATCAAAAGTCAAACTGAACTTTTTACTTATTGCATCACGCTAATAATTAAAATCGCTCCATACAATATTCCATTACCTCAAATCTAAATGGTATTGCTTTTATAGATAATGACATCTCTATATTATGTACACCTTAAGGTCTACATGATATTTTTCATAGAATATTCATTGTTTGAGGTCTAAGGTGTACATCATCAAAATATTCAACAATAAGGTATACATAACAACCAAAACACACCATATTTTACATCACATAATATTTGTGTTTTCTAAAAATATCAATATTTTAATATCAACAAATCATTTATGAAAAATCACATATTTACTTTTTCATCAACAATTTACATAAGAGAAATGATATTTGAACATTCATTTTATAACTTTTTCTTTCATACTCACATAATTTTTTACTTTATCTCTCTATTGCTTTGATTTTTGTACAAATACCTACTTTTTATTTGTAAATTATGATTGTCACATAAGTTGTCAGCCAAATAATTGTTCAAATAACATTCCTCTTATATAAAAAAGTTAGTCCATACATTGTAAGAATATGAGTTTAACTTCTCTAGAATTAACCCGTTGGGTCTTTGAATTACTTTAATCTTGATTGTAGAGCATACATAGCTCACTCGAACTTTATTCTAAAAAAATGTATATTATTGAGTTGCATACAGATTAAACCTTGCGTAGAGATACTAGGGAGTAGGGATTGTAGAATTTAGGAATACCGCATTTGTATTTCGTGCCGCCACTCAACTCAACCCCGCTCTCCCTCGATCAGATCTACTTTTCCCCTCACCGGTAACCACCGTACTTTCCCGCTCTTTCCCTTCTTCAATTTCATTTTCGCAATTCTTTCATTTTTCACACCCTACAACTCAAATTCTCCCTCAGCACTCGATCATTTCACCTCAGAAATCCAAACTGCAACTGAATTGCAGTCTCTCTGAATTAGGGGTTTGCTGCCGAACGATGGGAACAAGATCACAGCAATCGTGTGTAGACGAAGAGGAGGAGGAATTTCTCGGTTGTGGAACTACGATTTCTGGACAATCAGGCTCAACCAGCAGGAGTGCCGGTGGGTTGCCGTCTAGCCGGAGCGAGCAGACGATTGGGACAGCCGCCGGTGATAACACTGCTCTCAGATTAAATCATCTTGATATACAGGATGATGATGCTGCATCCCAAGGAGTAGTTGCGTAAGTTCTATTCATGTCATCCTAGTTTCAATTTTATGCTTGTGATGCAAATTTCTTATGGTTATGCATTATCTATGCAGTAGCAAGAAGAAAAAGAGAGGCCAACAACGAGCTACCGGAGGTGATAAAAGTGGAAGAGGGCTTCGCCAATTTAGCATGAAAGGTTTTTTTTATCTGTCTTGTTTCATCAATTTTGTAATTTAACATATAGTTCATGTGCCTAGCAAACTACGAAACCTGGATACCTAGTATGGATGTGGGTGCGTGCGATGCAATATGAATACATGAGAAATTTTGAAATTCAGGATACAATACTGTCTTAATTCAGGAATCAGGATACAATACTGTCTTTATATCTTAACAAAAAAATTATAATAAAAATCGTGTTCATGTAAAATACTTGTAAAAAATATCCATCGATTTCTTTAGTAACATATAATTATGATTATAAGATGATAGCAATTTACAAAAGAAAATATTTGTGATCACAATACATATAATTTTTTTCTAAACTAGATAGTGTATATCTCCACTAATTTCTCACATGTATCCTAAATAAGTATTCTAAATATGTATCCACGAGTATCCTTGTAAGTATTTGATGATATGTATCCGGTAAAATATTTTATTTGAAATAAAATAAATAATTCTCATACTTCTAGAGTGCATATCCACGAGTATCCGGGAAATTTTGCTATCCGATACAAATATGTCTCCAATTTAAAGTATCCAGGCTTAGTAGCTAGCAAAGCACATTTAGTATGCAGAGTATTGAGACATTGATTGTGAAATATGTAGAATTGGTGTCTAGATTCCTATTATTTGAAAATAGAGATTAATATTGTGAGGACGTGCTGACAATTTTCTTTCTGGATTAGCTTCTAATTTATTTGTGGTTCTTTGTAGTGTGTGAGAAGGTAGAAAGTAAAGGAAGAACAACTTACAATGAGGTTAGCTGGTTACTTTAAGTCAGTTTTTGCTATGTTGAAATTGATATCTTGCTTCCTATGGTGAATTATATGATCAGAATTGATGTACATCATATAAAAGAATTTGTGTTGTTCAATTATGTTCGTAAATGTTTTTATCGATAATTATCATGATAGCTTTTGGGGATGAAGGTGATCATGGTAATTATTATTGGGTCAACAACTTGTGGCCTTGTATGATGCCTTTTATCATCTGTCTATATTGTCTATCTGACTATCTCTTTCTTACTAGTCATTATTCCTGTTTTCCCAGTTTATTTCTCAACTTTAATGTGATTATTTTTATATTGTAGGTGGCAGATGAACTTGTGGCTGAATTTGCTGATCCAATCAACAGTGTTTTGACCCCTGATAAGGTTTTCTCTCCTTCAATTTTATTTGCTATTCAAAATTTCAAATATTTATTATTTAAGTTATAGAAGTATTATAGAAGTATTGTAGACTTACTTTTTGTGTGGATTGAACATTTGTCAGCAACAATATGACGAGAAAAACATTCGTCGAAGGGTCTATGATGCTCTGAATGTTCTCATGGCAATGGATATTATTTCTAAGGATAAAAAGGAAATACAATGGAAGGGTCTTCCTCGTACTAGTCTGAATGATATTGAAGAGCTAAAGGTTTGCCCACAGTCTTGAGTTGTAACTTTTTTGCTCTGTGTCTTATGCTTTACCTGCAATGATATTCTGAGCTAATCCTAAATTTCAACGAAGGACCATTTTAATTCCTTAATTTGATTTAACAGACAGAGCGTCTCGGGCTCAGGAATAGAATTGAAAGGAAATCATCCTATCTGCAGGAGCTAGAGGAACAAGTAAGTCCATCCTACTCAGAACATATTTTGTATGGGAATGAGATCCTTTGCTGCATTTGAAATTGCATTTGATTATAATTACTTCATTTTGTAGTGTTCAGTTTCTGTTTGCTAACTTCTTGTATTGTTGCATCAAGTTTGTAGGTCTTCAGAGCCTTATTAAACGAAATGAACAATTATATAGCTCTGGAAATCCTCCCAGCGGAGGTGTTTCCTTACCTTTTATTCTGGTACAGGTAAACCATCATCTCAACTGCCTCTTTTTTTTTTTTCCCCCATAGGCTCCCTCCGCTGGAGATAATCCTATTCGACACTGAATGTGGGCACCTCTTCCAGGCAGGTTTCAAACCTTGGTTCGTCACGTTATGGGACATAGCCTCTTCTGCTATACCCAACCTCAGTTGGTGCCTCTTTTGGTTATTTTATCCAGTAGCAAATGTTGCCAATTTTTCCTTGAATCTTCAATTGTATGATTGGCACCAATTCACTGCACAACATGTACTGAGTTAGTTCGCTTGAATTTTAAATCATTAAATTTATTGTGAGATGATTTCTCACTCCAGCTGCTTAGTGAATTCCTAGAAATACCTTTTTCCCGCTATTGTGGGCATTTGTATTTTGTTTGAATTTGTCTACTGAATGTAACAGCTACACACACTATAAACTAGAAATCTGTTATCAGCTCATTTGGTCAAAGTTCACCTTAGTCTGGTTGCCTTTTGGATTTATATTTGCTCAATGCTATACGGGTCTATATGTTGAATTCTTGGTAATTTTAACGATGTCCTGCTGGCGGATGTGATATGGCTCTTAGTGGTATTACTATTTGATTAAATCTCATATCTTTTTAAAACTGTAGACACGTCCTCATGCAACTGTGGAAGTGGAAATATCAGAAGACATGCAGCTTGTTCATTTTGATTTTAATAGGTAAAGCTTCACTTTCCTTTGGCATTCTTTCTGAGTTATGGCGTGATCATCTAGGTCTGAATGCTGTCTTATTCATTGTGAAGACTTCCTAATTAAGTAGTGTCATAAAGTCAATAGTTTGGAACTAGTGTATCCTATTATGGCCAAATAGAGGCCACTAAAAGAATTTTCATGTAGAGAAGTTCTGGGAGGCTGTTATGGTCGCATTGCTTTTGTGTCTTTGTCGTGAGATGTACTGCCACTTCCTATTTATGTTTACTCTCTTTTCTCTTTCTGCAGTACTCCTTTTGAGTTGCATGACGACAATTATGTGCTCAAGGCAATGGAATTTGGTGATAGAACACAGAGTGATATTGTTACAAACAATATTACAGATGGAGGGGAAGGTTCTAGCATGTCAGGCATGCATCAGTCACAGGTTCCTCCTTCAGCTTCAAGCGTGTCAACTAGACCTCCAACATCACCTCCACTCCCTGGAATATTAAAGGCAAGAGTCAAACAAGAGCATTGATCTGCAAGATTATGATATCGTACCCTAATTAAGCATGTCTGTACATTCTGTAAAGAAATTTTCCCAATTAATATACCTTTGTGATTGTTAGCTATCAATACAGACAAGTCATTTGGTAGGTCAGCAGCAGATTGTTCCATTTGCCTCTTTATTGTTTAGGTTAGACTCTTTTACTATCATCCATCATTTACTACCTTAGCAAAAAAAAATTCCTCCACATTTTTTGTGGTAACTTTTCCCGCACTGTAGCTAGAGAGATCAGAGATCATGGAATGGAGTCCGACAACATAGGATTAATTTCAGATTTCCCCGATTTACAGTGTAATTTGTAAAGTTTTTCAACTTATGTGGATATTAGTTGTGCTATTTTGACCAATGCATCTTGTTTTGTATCATTTGATAGGGTCCTTGTGAGGCTCTCCGTGGTCTATTTCAAGTTCAACTTCAATGGAAATTTTGTTACCTGATTTTCGGTTGGAACATTAACAGAATAACGGATTTAGTTGTTATTTAAAAGGGAAACTTATATTCACCAATCACCACCCATAAGTTATTCTTAAATCGCAAAAGCACCCACTCTATTTTTAAGTGAACACCAACGTACCTTATTTTTCTTCAAAGTGACAATCACCTGTCTTCCACCTTAACACTGTTTCTTTTTCGTTAAATTCTCCACATTCTCTTTAATTTTATGAGCCTTTTTCTTTCTTTGTTGTTCCTCTTGCTAGTAAGTTCCCCTCTTATTAAACTAAAATCCAGTGAAACACAAATCAATCTAACAAATAGGAACAACAAAAAGAAACCACATAAGCACATCGAAATATTGGTTGCAAGTGCAGCACTGGAAAATGGAAACTTACATCCAACCTTTGCATGCAGACAATAGGCCACTGCCTTTTATGTCGGTTTTTGTGTTTTATTTGGTGACACTAATTTTGTCGAGGAACATATGTAGAAGATGACAACATAATTTTATGGTTTTCACAAAATTCCTGTTGGTATATCTTTTTGTATGAAGGAAGTTATGCGTTAAGAAGTTTTCACTTTGATATGACACTGTAGTCTTATCCTTAGGGGAGGTTTGTGTTTTTAGGAAACCATAACGGGTGTAATTGACATTTGAGTCAAACTTAGGGGAAATCAATGTAATTTGCTCTATTTAAATAGGTTTGTCTAGAATTTCTGTCTTGCATTATGCCCTTGTTGCAGTGGCTGTTTGTCTAGATTATTAAACGTCAACTTCAAGGATGGGAAATTTTCTGGTGAAAAAATGTCATACTTACAAAAATATGAAAATTGACATACTAACAAGAATATGAATGATATCCAAAATTTTCTGGTGAACATGTGTTCAGAAATGCAAATTCTCATCTTGATTCTCGAGGAACAAAAATGACATGCTTACAAGAAAGTATGAACGATATTTGCAGTTCTTGAGGGGCCAAAATGTTGTTTTTGCACTCTCGTGTGATAATTTGACTCAATTTTCATGTCACATTAGAATGTCCCTAAACGTGAGATTGTTCTGCTATATACAGATCAATTTATTGGAGACATAGTTGATATGTTGAAGATCCGTGGTGGAACTTCTTAGTGATGGATGGGAACATATTTAGAATGATTTCCTTATGTTAAACCATAAATTATTTATAAGTCCTCTTGTGAATCACATGTCTTTATTTAACTCCTCTTATGTGTGTAAAAATTCAGAATATATTGACATTATCATGAACTAATTGCAGTTAATCATTTGTTTAAATTTCACTGGCTGTGACTTATATAGGACCTAATTCTAACTCTTTTCTAGTAGTTGCAGAATATATATCGGTGCATACGATATTTAGACCATGTTTGAATGAACAATATGATATATATAATTCCATATAACACAATCTAAGTTACAAGTTTTTTTCTAAAGCTATCGGTTATTTTCCATAAACTATTAAGAATTTGGAAAAATAAGTAGAAACAATTTATGGAAGTGTCATAAGTTGTTTCCACAAATCTCTAAAACAAGTGTCTATGTTAGTAGATAAACTCAAATCAACAAATCTATACAGACAAATAATGGATGAGATACTTTTAAAGTTCAAGTATGAGGTGTAACTTTTATCACATTCCACAAATATACGCTAAAATATAAACATCATCAATATATATTTCGTTAATCCTCTCATTAGTACGAAATTTTCACCGACTTGACTAATCTCTACCAAAATACCTAGCTAGTTTTAGTAGTTCTCCTTTTTTTCTTCTTTCTAAACCACCTATAAATTTGAAACCCAACATTAGAAATATAAAATCCAATCCAATATATTTAAAAGAAAATCACCTTCCAAAAGTCCACTTCTGAAAATTTAATTAATTGAGTGTAATTTTGACAAAACATAAGGGGTACGTATAGTAATCTAGATGATGGGCCAAAGCATGGGATAACCCGTGAGGAAAAGACCGAAACCTCCCCCAATCAATCAATTTTTCATTTGATTCATTTCATTGATCGAAATCGAGATTATTTCTTCTTTGTTGATTTGCGATTGAATTTAGGGTCCGTGAAATGGCGTCGAGCATCCTGAAAAACCTCGCAAAATTTTCTTCATCGACGGCGGCGACCAATGCCACGAGAAGTTTCAGCCTCGTAACCTCTCAAATCAGCAACCATACCGCCAAATGGATGCAGGTACCCTTGCGATTCACCTCATGCGTTTGATTTAACATTGTTTCAATTCAAATTTGTTGCATTATTTATTTGATTTCATTGATTTTTTTTGAAATGAGGAAAATAATGTGACTAGGTTTATAGTTCTCTTCCCAATCGGAATTTTTATATATTATTGATCAAATTTGCGGTGAAATTAGGGAATTCTGTCGCAATGTATATAATTCATTGTTACGCATTTGGTTTGTTACACTAATTGATCCTGTGATTATATGAGAAAGGGTTTTGATCCTTGTTGGCATATTAGTTTAATGGATTGGGGCCTGTTTGGATTGGCTTATTTTTGAGCTTATGCAAATAAATAAGTATTATTTATAAGCTTTAAGGTAGCTTAGGGAAAAACAGCTTATGAAGATACAATTTTAGTTAGTTAGAACTTATGAATTAACATAAAAGCTTATATATTTGCATTAGCCATTTTTCATAAGCTCAAAAATAAGCCAATCCAAACGGGATCTTGGAAGGTTAAGCTTGTTGGGGAAGCTGTTCTAGTGAACTTTGTATTTGGGAAGCTAGTTGTTTGTTACATGTTATTGCTCATTGTATAGAACACTCAATCACACAACATTGATTAGCATAAGTGTATGGACCAGGAGAGAGATTAGAGGATGTGATAAAAAAAAATGTGATGATAATTTGCGGCTTGTGAGGTTTTCTAGGTTACTTATGTGGAAGAAATATTCATTTTAAGGATCGAAACTTTAAAGAAACAAAGTGAGGAGGAGTAAAGTTTGAACAGGATTCCGCAACTACTTTAACTGAATGATCGAGTCGAGGGACTTCTATTAGTGAATAGTTCTATCCTCACTTTAGCTGATGCTTCAGGGCCGCTTTTCCGTGTTTCTGAACTTGTTTAGTCATGTTCTGATGTTTTGAGCTTTCTCCCTCATTTATACGAAAGAGAAATTGAAATACTTGTCATTTAATGCCAATATTTTCTTTTTATTGGCTTCGACTTCCTGTGTGTTTTGTGTTGTTTAATTTATTAGCTAGCTAAATAAATGTTTGGGTGAGCAAACGCCAAAGTGATGTTGAGTGTAATTGACTATGTAAAATTGAGTTTGAAGTGTAGTATTTATGTTTGGATGTTTTAACTCTGAAAGCAATTTTAATGTAAAACCTTGTGTAGAATTTTCAACTTAATACAAAAGCTACTTTTATCACTACTAGCCAAACTGAGATCTGGAGACAAATAATTCTGGTGTGAAGTAACAAAAAATACCAGCATGTTTTCATGGAGAAAAATCATTTTTCATATCAACTGCCGATTGCGCTGCATCCAAACATGCACTTAGCTCCACTACTGGAATTTTAAATCATTCATGCTTACTGATCTCTGCTCAAGAAATTGTGAAACTTACATTTGTTTCTTCTGTAATAGGATACAAGCAAGAAATCTCCAATGGAGCTGATCAATGAAGTGCCACCTATTAAGGTCGAAGGCAGGATAGTTGCTTGTGAAGGAGGTACATTACAAATTTTGCAAATTTCTATTCTCTCTTCTTCCTTGCATAAGTGAGAAAGAGATAAAGACCTGACAGGTCAAGTTTTGTTGATTATGTAGGAGGATTTAATTAATTTGGATATTGCTGCATGTGATTTCAGATACTGATCCTGCCCTTGGACACCCAATTGAATATATATGCCTTGACTTGGCCAAGCCAGCTGTCTGCAAATATTGTGGCCTACGTTATGTTCAGGATCACCACCATTAGGAAATGTTGTCTACAAATCATCTGTTGTGTATTTAGGAAATTGTTGCTGAACATCATTAATGTGTTTTTGGTTACAATGTTCTCTGACCAAATCATATGATGTAACAAATGTACTTGTCTGTTACGATTTGCTAAATAAGAATATGACAAAATTGTTCATGTTACCATCTGATACATAGATGGGGTCTTACATTGTTGTGTCTGTACTATGCAGAGCCTGTAATTTGTATGAAGCTGGAGGTATAACTTCATTGAGCGATCTTTTATAAGTATTATTTCATAGCTTGCAAGCTCCAAGTCCATGATAATATTACTATTCTTGAATCAAATAACAATTGCATGCATTCTTAGTGTATGTTTGGTTCAGCTGTGACAAATTCAATTTTTAATGAATGATTTTGTAAAATTGATTTTAGTTAAAATTGATACTTAGTTAAAATTGATTTTGGTCATTAGATTCAAAGTGAGTCCTGACAAAAGAGTAGCATGGCTGGTTTTATAAGATGAATTTAAGGATGTACGTACTCCTTTTTCTAATATTTTTGGAAAACATAAATACATCCATACATGCTCATTCCTTTACTAAGAATACATAAATAAAATCATGACTAGTAAATTCACTCCAATTCGGTACGAAAGTTGTAGTTTTTAGGCTTAATTGCTATTTTCGTCCCTTAACTAATTTTTTGGTATCGCTTTGGTCCCATAATTAATAAAAAGTCCGTTTGAGTCTTTTAAATATGTCTTCGTTACATAAATTGGTCCCTTCCGTTAATTTTATTAAAAAACTGTTAGGGTTTGTAAAAGTCATCACCTTCATTCAACTTCTTCATCTTCTTCCTCATCCACCTTCATCAACCTTCATAAAAA
>Ga0099826_10003085_pt1 | contig 11155 bp, 7 predicted proteins | sample Mtrugardesep15_FD_76830 | JGI IMG/M metagenome (GOLD analysis project Ga0099826, IMG submission 76830) | Root nodule microbial communities of legume samples collected from California, USA - M. trunc garden sep15 | ecosystem: Host-associated > Plants > Roots > Nodule | place: USA: California...
ATACTAATTTTTTTTCTTTAATTTATAAGTATGGTTTTTTTTTTTGACAAGAATTTAAAAGTATAGGTTAAAATGCATAAAAAAAGGTATAGGTTTTTTTTTTGAAAGAAAAAAGGGTATGGGTTTAACTAATTTACTTTATCCTATTTCACTTGTAGTATATTTTTTTTTCTCTCATAAAAAATACTATTGTATAAATATTTTAGTTTGTCACATCCAACAAATTATTATTAGTTTTTCTTCAGAAAACAAATTATTATTAACTTACTAAAAATAAAAAACAAATATTATTAATTCCATTGAACCTATTCTAACATAATCCAATATTATCAAAACATCACCCATAGTCAAGAATTTGAACACATTTTCCATTTTTCCTTGTTGGTAGGTGAAGTTCATGAATCAAATCTCCATCTTTTTCACTCAAATTATTTTGCTATAAGCAATTCACCATTGTACTATTAGTTGACAACTAAAAACCCCTTTCATCTCAATCCAACAACCACACCTTACACCAACCCCCAAAAGAGGAATAGAGAGAAAAAAACCAAATAAATTGAATACCAAATCACAGGAAAAAAAATAAAAAAGTTCGAAACTTTTAAGCAAAATTGAAATGGCCCAGTTAAGCAAAATCAACAATCTAGTTCAAACTACTCAAAATTTTCACAGTTCAACAAATTCCAACAAACCCAATTCAGCAAAATCAGTTTCATTGAGATCAAACATTTGGGGCTCTTCAAAATCATGGAGTTTGAAGCATAAAAATGGAGTCTTTATTGGAAATTGTGATGTGGGTAGGGGGAATTCTGTTGTGTTGAAGGCTTCTGCTTCTGTTGCTGCTGCGACGGCGCCGGAGATTGTGTTGGAACCTATTAAGGAGATTTCTGGAAGTATTACATTGCCTGGGTCTAAGTCTTTGTCTAATCGGATTTTGCTTCTGGCTGCTCTATCTGAGGTGAAGTTTAGTTTTTTAGTTAAATTGTTTATGTATTTAGTGTATGTTTGATTCTGCGGTGATGAAAATTGATTTTGATGTTTTGATTTCTTAAATTATGCATGTATTTAATGTGTGTTTGGTTCTGCGAAGACGAAAATCTTGATTTTGAAGTTTTGGTTTTTACTTAAATTTTGTATGTATTTATGCGGTTGGTTATGTGGCAACTGATGTTGATTTTGAGTGAATTGATTCTGGCTAAAAGTCAGATGAAGGTAAAGTAATTTATGTTTGGATATATTTATATAAAAGTTAATTGAACAATAAATTTGTGTGAAAATTAATTTCTAGAATCAAATGCTCCAATTTCTAGCTTCAAATTTTTTTTCCAATCACATTTCTAGCTTCAAGTTAGAATCAATTCTTGAGGCAGAATCAATTTTAATCGGGAGCAACCAAACATGTCAATTGTACATTTTATGGTTTTGTGACTAGAAGTTGGATACATTTATGTAAAGTGATTTTGGGGAAAATTAATTTTGATAGTATTGATTTTGGTTAAAAGTGATTTTGACTAAAAGTGATTTGTGTTTGGATACATTTATGTAAAATTGATTCTTAACAATTCATGGTGTTTAGATGAAAATTGCTTTTAGACATGTAATTATCAAAAAGGTTTTATTTGTATTTAAATGACAAACAACGGTGGTATGCTCTGAAGACAAATATTTAAAATAGGTAATTAAGGTAGTTGAAGAGTATGTACTGTACAACAATATTGTAGAATCAACTTGCCTACCCGCAGAAGCTAGGATTTCCTCCTTCATGAAGAATCGATTTTGGACCACAAAATTGATTTAATAAAGGAAATCCAAACACCTTTGCAAGATAGTCACGTTAGATGAAAAAAACATGCTTCATGAAGAATCGAATTTGGACCACAAAATTGTTTGAATAGGTAGCATAAAGGCTATGTGTTGGACTAGATCATATAGTTATTCTTATTTTGGATTTTCTTAAATTTAGCCATGAAACATCTACAATGATAAGTTATAATTTGGGAGGAACATTCTCTGCCCTGTCATGACTTCAGACGTACACATTCGGAAAAAAATGCAAATTTTGTGTCATCCGGAAGTACACTCCTCGACAAAATATGTCCTCCGGAAGTACACTTCCAGAAACATGGGGTCGAGAAAAGTCTTACCCATAATTTAGCTTCTCACTTTAGTGGAGCCAAATCCACAATTCACATTCCGAATCCAGAAACATGTGCGTGCATTGAACTTGACCTCTCTAAAGTGAGGGTTGGACTTTAGAGGATAAAATTCGGAAGTGTAACTGCATATTGTAAAATCAACTGAGGTTTTAGCAACTACAGTATTTGTTATACATATTTATGAATTTTATCACAATCTTAACCATTGATTTTTCAATCAACTATTATCATTGCACTTTATTCTGTGGTGTATCAACTTCACTTTCATTTTTGCTGAATCATTTTTGTCTTTTAATTCCTTAATAGATGTCCTGTTGAACAGAGCTATTCTACTATGTTTTATTCAGGGAACAACTGTTGTAGAGAACTTGTTGGATAGTGAGGATATTCATTATATGCTTGAGGCATTAAAGACCCTTGGACTTCGTGTGGAAGATGACAAAACAACCAAACAAGCTGTTGTGGAAGGCAGTGGTGGGTTATTTCCTGAATCTAAAGATGAAGTTAATTTATTCCTTGGAAATGCCGGTACTGCAATGCGTCCTTTGACGGCAGCCTTGGTTGCTGCAGGTGGAAATACAAGGTTTGTCGTTTAAAAATATATTTTAAGTAGTGTTGTTAAATAGTGGCTATAGAGGCACTGTCATATATTGGAATTTGAACAAATCACTATTTTTCTGCGATACACTAGCACTTCTGCGCAGTGCAATTTAAACAAACCACTTTATTTTCTGCTATCCGCAGTTGACAACATTAGTTTTGAAGTAATAGTCATAGAACTAACCACAACAAAGTACATCTTCTCCTTCTATCCTGTTATAAACTTCATCCATATTAGTCACTCTTCTTAAAATAAACTCTAATTATGTGTCTTTGTTTAACATGTCAAAGCCTAGCCTATAATGCATTTTATGAAGAATGCACCAAAGGATCATCAAAGTGATGATCTGCAACCTCACTACTTTCTTTTGTAGGAATTTTATCTTTTAGCATTTTTTTTGGTCCGAGTCTCTAAATAGATCTATTCAATGTTTTATCTATTTCAGATACATACTTGATGGGGTGCCCCGAATGAGAGAGAGGCCAATCGGAGATTTGGTATCTGGTCTTAAGCAACTTGGTGCAGATGTTGATTGTTTTCTTGGCACAGACTGTCCACCTGTTCGTATAATTGGGAAGGGAGGGCTTCCAGGGGGAAAGGTAAGGCTACCATTAGTTTTCATTTGAAGTCGCGTCGATAGTTTATCCGTGATTGTGTGTTTATATCACATCCATTGGCATAGACTTATTCTCCCACTTTTATTTATCTTCGCTTTCCTATACCCACATGGCCACATTTCACAGTAACTGATGTGAGAGTTATCCAGTACTTCAAATACACAGTCAAGTGCAACATCACAATTTGTTGTGCTCTATGAACTTCACTGTTGGGAAAGTAAAGCTCTAACTAAGGAACCTCCCCTCCAATTCTTTAGAATAACTATTATAATACACTAAGGCCTTGTTTGGACAAACAACTTAAATAAGAGATTACCATATAAGTGCTTATGTATAAGCTATTTCTTAACAAAAGATAACGTCGAACTGTTTTCATATAAAGCTTAGCTAAAGATGTTTCCTTAGCTGTCATGGAAATGTCATAAATTGTTTTCATAAGCTATACCAAACAGTCTCATAAATGCTTATGCTTGTAGATAAGCTCAAATACATCAATCCAAACAGGCCCTAATTGGTTTTCTAATTAGATCCTTCACCTGTATAGCCTTTCTACTATTCATATGTCTATTATGCATCGAGTCACTAATTTTTCTTTGAAAAGATATAGTTTACATACTTCCTTTAGAACATGCTAAGCTTTTTAAATTATGCATTCACCTCCTTATCCTCTCCTAAGGAAATATTGTAATCACTGTCATTTGATCTAATTTAAATTTTATTATCCCATCTCGCATGCAGGTGAAACTGTCTGGATCTATCAGTAGTCAGTATTTGACTGCTTTGCTTATGGCAGCTCCGTTGGCCCTTGGTGATGTTGAGATTGAGATTGTTGATAAACTGATTTCTGTTCCGTATGTCGAAATGACTTTGAAGTTGATGGAGCGCTTTGGAGTCTTCGTTGAACACAGTGCTAATTGGGATAGGTTCTTGGTCCATGGAGGTCAAAAGTACAAGTAGGTTTCTACGGTTTCGAGGCACATCACTTTTTACCGTCTTAATGCAATGAGATTAATAACCGTTGTTTTTCGTATCAGGTCTCCAGGCAATGCTTTTGTTGAAGGTGATGCTTCAAGCGCTAGTTACTTCCTAGCTGGTGCAGCAGTTACTGGTGGAACTATCACGGTTATAGGCTGTGGGACAAGCAGTTTACAGGTATTTATGCTGGACATATTCATCTGCGACTATCTTTTCTAGTAAACATTTCCTTGTCTTTTATAAGAACCAATACGATCCTGTGAACAATGGAACTATCTTTATCCTCGCTCTTTTTATATATGTTCTTTCATTACTGTCCTACAATACTTATTAATTATTTATTATTCTATACTTTTTAACACTAAAAATAATCAATTGTCAAATAAAGAATTCAGATCACCAGATAATGATATTTCAATACTGGAACTGGCGATTAAGCTCACTAATACATTATTGTCAGCGTCATTTTATATGGAACATTGTAGGGACTTAGGTTTCCTTTTGTCTTTGTTCATGAAACTCTATCGTCGTTTGTATTTCTAGTTTCTTCATTGTAATGTCTCTTGTCTTTCCTTACTTTTATCTATACTTGTTTTTTACTTTTGAAAACTTCCTTTTCCTTTTTATGTGAATGCGATGATAATATCTTTCCAAATAAAAAGGATAAAATGTTTAATATATTCCCTTAAGATAAGGTTCAAACTTCAAATCAGAAAAACCGAAGCAAACGCAAATGTATAGTTCATTGTGCAGAGTAGTTTTAGTTGGATATTATCAGTTTCTGTCATTTTGCAACATAAGAATTCCGAATAATATTTCAAAAAAATTCAGAGTACAACTAATACTAATATGCTTATATAGACTACGCTATAGCTAACATACCTGATTAATATGTCGAATACAATGATCACACTAAATTACAAAATATATGACTATATGTCTACAGCTCTCCCTCTCAAGCTAGTAAACTGATTCTATCATTACCAGCTTTCAAGTAATTTAGCTGAATTATTTTGTTGGTAAGTTCTTTATTAGCACATATTTGAGTTGATGCTTAGAGGGAAGTATGTTGGTTGTAGTTATCAAACCACTGTCCAACTTCTCCTTGATGAATTATCGGTCTGTTTCAATGTGTTTCGTTATGTCATGCTGAGCAATAATGATAGCGGATTTTTTTATATCATATACGTACAATACTTTTGTTTAACTTTGTCCATTTTTTAAAGGGAGATGTAAAATTTGCTGAAGTCCTTGAAAAGATGGGAGCTAAAGTTACATGGACAGAAAACAGTGTAACTGTTACCGGGCCTCCACGGGATTCTTCTGGTCGGAAAGTCCTGCAAGCCATTGATGTCAATATGAACAAGATGCCAGATGTTGCCATGACACTTGCTGTTGTTGCACTATATGCTAATGGTCCCACTGCTATCAGAGACGGTACGGTTTATAGCTGTTATTTTGTGCTTTAGGAGCTTATTTTAACACATTTGTTATAGTATAGGACCAATGAAATTATAATTCCATTAATATTAGTATCTTGATCCTATCCTAGCATATCTTAGGTTGTGTCTTGGGATTATTTTCTTATCTTAGAGTATCTTAGATTATCTCATAGGATTAGTTTCCATATTTTCCATATTGTTTAACATGAATAATATTTTCATATCATATTTTACTTGCAGTATATTCTAATGGATTATTTTCACACAATCACATCATAATTTTTTCCTCTAACCCTTTGACATGGCCTTTTTATTGGATCAACTTGTGCTTTGAATATTATACAACCATGCCTTGCTTGACTTTTGAAAGTGTGAACAGTACTTTTTTTTTACTTTGGAAGTCCCATAATGCAATCACACATGATTCCTTTTATGCATCATGATTCTTGGAATCTTGAGTATAAATTGGATTGATATGATATTTTTTTATTAGGAGTCTCCTGAGGAGTTTTAAACTCCACCCCTTGAGGTTACAAAGTTAAACATACTCTTATTATAGACATTTTCGATAGTTTAACAGTGATAGTTTTGTAAAAAGGGAACAGGGGGGGTGGAAATTTTTCTCACGTAAATACATCAGAAGGTGCATTTGATGGTAAAAAGCACTGACATATACGCAAACATCAGATTTGACACTGACACTACAAGTAATAATTTGAGAAAATAGATAAATTCAATGTAACATGTGTTGGTATCGGACACCAACAAATGTAGGACATCGCACACACCTTCAATTTGAAGTGTCGGCGCTACATATACTTTATATTATTCCCTACTTTTATGCATTTGAACTATCTACTATATCATTTAGCAAACTTGTTTGCAGCACATAAACACGTTTATTCTGTATTTCATCTATTTTTCAGTGGCAAGTTGGAGAGTTAAAGAAACAGAAAGAATGATAGCAATCTGCACAGAACTCAGAAAGGTGAGTCTCATGCTGCGGCTGCTTCCTTTGTAGTTTCTAAGTTACTGAATTTTCACATATCATTGATTTATTACCATTGTTGATATTTACAGCTAGGAGCAACCGTTGAAGAAGGTCCTGATTACTGTGTGATAACACCACCTGAGAAATTGAATGTCACGTCAATAGACACATATGATGATCATAGAATGGCTATGGCATTTTCACTTGCTGCTTGTGGTGATGTTCCAGTTACCATCAAGGATCCTGGTTGCACAAGGAAAACTTTCCCTGACTACTTTCAAGTCCTTGAGAGATTTACAAAGCATTAAGCATTCTTGTACATTAAGTAGACAAGAGAGTGGGAGGGAGAGACAAAATACTCACAAAGCTGTGAGTATTTATTTGTCTTGGTTTTGTTTCTAAATGTTTCCTTGTAAGGACTTTTAAGATAATTTGTATTTATTTATTTTTTTTTGAAAGAAAGACGATAAGTTGTATTGTTGAAATGAGGTATTATTGGTTTTGTTGTATGAATGTAATTTAATTTATATAACTATGAACAAACTATCTTCCCGGCACAAGGTGTACCACGGAAGAGAGCCTAATAATTACAAGAAAAGTTCATCAAACCAAAAAATCAATAGCCAACGCCAAACAAAGAAAAAGGCTTTGACATCAAACATGAAAACTGATACAGAAAAATGACAAAATTAGCTTTAAACCACCAAAAGAAAAGAAGCTTAATATTCTCTGAATGTAATTTAATTATTAATACTGACTTGAGAGAGTTTGGAGTTGTTTTTGCATACTCTGGACTGCATAGAATCCTAAGAATCTGTTGGTCCCCTAAAAAATAGATATGTCGGTATTGGAAGATGTTTTGTTTATATTTTCTGGTTTCACTTTTGTCAAACAGCTTAATCGTTGGAGCTCAAACATTTTTTTTTTTTTTGAAGGAGCTCAAACATTGTTAAATATGGAGAAGTATATATGTATAATTATATTTCACATATATACACATTAATGTATTCATGTAATATATTAAGAGTTTGATGTAGTTATACTAAGTTAATCACAATCACTAATGTGTCGTTTTAGATGCAGTTTTAGTTATAATATTTTTTTTAATGATTTATTATTTATAATTGATTGATAGTGTAACAAAGATCTACATTGCCGATGTGTACGAATTAAATCCGAATATTAATGTGCTATTTTATACTTAGTTTTTTTTTTGGTAATATGTACTTGAATTTCTTGAATAAAGTACTCATTGTTGGATGATCTTGCAGAAGTTCTACTCACACGTAAACAATTTATGCAAGTGGTATAAAAGATTGATTTTCATCATCTCAGTTATGATTGTTTGGTTGCGAGAGAAATAAATATGTTTTACACTCTATTTTTCTTTACCTATGTTTTGTCCTAAGTTTTTCTAATAATGTTTTGGTTAAAATATGGTTATGGTCCCTACAAATATGTCTCATTTTGGTTTTAGTCCCTGTAATTTTTTTTGTTGTTTTTGGTCCCTGCAAATATGCTTCGTTTTGGTTTTGGTCTCTGGCCCCACTTTTGTGATGATTTGCACACGTGACACATGATGAATGAATCCATTTATGAGAAAAATAGTTCATGCAAAATCCTTTGATTTTTAAAAAGGTCCCTGTAAAATATTTTGTTTTTGAAAATAGTCTCTAGGGACTATTTTCAAAAACAAAATATTTTGCAGGGATCAAAAACAACGAAAAAAATTATAGGGACTAAAATCAAAACGAGACATATTTTCCTCGACAGCAAACTACCGAGGTTTTCCTCGGCAGTAAGCTACCGAGATTTCCCATGACAGGGTTCTACGCAACTGACGTAGAAACCCATAACATTGACAAAAAATCAACCGAATAAAATACACAATACCTGTTTTTTACGTCAAAAGTGTGTTGATACCTCCTATGCTTGATGCTTGAATGATTTTGGAGCAAGATTTGATGATTTCTTTTTTTGGATTTGGGGTTTGGATGGAAGTGGTATAGAAGTTGATGAGAAAATAGTGTGTAGGGGGAGCAGGTGACTGTTTCATCTGATGAAACATATTCCTCGGCAGTTAACTACCGAGGATTTCCTCGACAGTTAACTGCAACCGGATTTTGAATTCTTCGACAGTTAACTGCCGAGGGGGCAAAATCGTATTTTACTCATGTGGCACAACCTTATGTAATGTGTCAACAACAATTTTCTTAAACAATTGAAAGAAGAGAGAATGGTTAATAATCAAGGGTATAATATAAAAAATAACATTAATAATTCATTGATGCCGTAAAACGACTTATAATTTAAGACAATTGTTTTCTCTAAAACGACTTATTATTTGCGGCGGAGGACGTATTATTTTTATACATATTAATATAAATATTAATTAAAAATTATTAGTTTGAACCCCTGCTCCAGAGTCCTGGCAACGCCACTACCCATGACAATAAAGGGAAGATATAAGTAGCAGTATTGTGAGCGCTGTAAGAAAGCCAGTGGTCGTTGCCGGACTGAAATGATTAGTAATGGGATGAGGAGATATAGAGAGATGATTTAAACTATAGGTATTGGTTTTGTGTTAAGGTTTTTATGATTTTTGATGAATGGAGAGGAAGAAGGTATGTTGCTACTCCTTTTCTACATTCTTGCAACCTACAATTTGGTTTACATTTATACTAGAAAATTAGGCTAAAATTCATGTTGGATGAGGAAAATGCTAAAATTGTTGTTTGGCATGTGATGGTTTAACCAAAATAGAGAAACTGAAAAGTAAAATGGAAAAAGGAAAATTTGAATGATGTTCATAGTAGAAACGTCAGTTAGAGTAATGAGCTGCTATCTCTGCTTTGTACTTATTCGACTATTTGACTATTCTCTTTGTGACTAATGTATGTATTGTTTTGCACCAAAATTAAAACTTTTTTTTTTTGAAGGATATACAAATAGTCTAAAAAATTAAAACTAGAAAATAACCTAAAAACTAGAAAATAATTTTAAAAATGTGAATGGATTGGCGTGAGAATACAAATAGGGGTGGCCATATAATGCTTGTGTTTTATTTTTTTCTATTATGAATTCAAATAGGTAAATGTACCGATGGGGTCAATAAGTGGGCTAAATGAATGGATCTCATCTTTGATATTTTTGACTTTTTAAGAATATTAAAACGATGGCAAGTTTAATATATTTTTTTAATAAAGCAAGTTTAATAAAATTAAAAGTGTTATATCTTTTGAAAATTTTAATTAATTGAACAAAATTTGGATACGACAAAAGACTTTATTTTAAATTTGGTACATCCTCTTTAAAAGATTGTCCTATTAATGTGTTTAAAACCTAATTTATGTTAAGACTTTAAAAAAAATAACATTTGGTCTACTTCTAAAAATGTTAATTAATAATCTAAATATTGTGTTAAGACTTCAAAAAAAAATAACATTTGGCCTACTTCTAAAAATGCTAATTAATAATCTAAATTTTGTGTTAAGACTTAAATTTATCTTATTATTATTTTTGAACTAGTTAATATTATTATATATAGTATTATACATATTTATAGGCTAACCTAACATGCCTAGTAAACATTTTAGAGTCTTTGTCCGACCTATTTAAACAAATAAAATTATTTTTTTTGAGTAAACAAATGTAATTTTTATATAGTCCTAGCCTAGGCTTTTTATGAAATGAGTTATGTCGAGCTCAAGTGAGACTTTAAGTAAGTCATGCCATATGCCCATCTTGGAGAGCTTGAGCTATGTTCACTCTTTTTTGACATGTTTTGAATAGAATTATCACTAATGGAGAGAATCTATGAAAAGCGCAGCAAAATTGATTTTCAAAGTCCAAACGATCACAAAAAATAAAAAATAAAAAATTTGCACGAGCTAGAAAAACTAGAATTAAATTACCAACAGATAAACTAAAGTTTATTTCTTATTTTTCCTTTTTATCATAAAACCTATCTTTTCAATATAAAATTTAATTTCGTAAAATAAAATAAATTTTCTTTAGTGAACTGGATTATTCCTGCTACAAGTACCACTTTCCTAGTTATTAAGTGGATTTTCCATTATTTTGGATTTAGGCTTTTCGGCCTTGTTTAGATGATTTCCGTGTGACTTATCAATGAATGTGACTTATTCTTAATTATTGTTAACACCAATCTTAACTTTCGATTGTCAAAAAAAAAAAAAAACTTTACCTCACTAGAAGATATTTGGAACCTTTGTGTTAGAGGCTGGACACACTACTACAGAAATGATTTTTTACATCAGTTGGAAATGATTTTTCACATCAGTTTGCACCCGATGTAAGGTGCCATGATGTGGTAAGTCCGCATCCTTTTACATCAGGTTTTGACTGATGTG
>Ga0099826_10003086_pt1 | contig 11155 bp, 6 predicted proteins | sample Mtrugardesep15_FD_76830 | JGI IMG/M metagenome (GOLD analysis project Ga0099826, IMG submission 76830) | Root nodule microbial communities of legume samples collected from California, USA - M. trunc garden sep15 | ecosystem: Host-associated > Plants > Roots > Nodule | place: USA: California...
TATATATATGTATGTGTGTATATATATATATATAATATATATATATATATATATATATATATATATATATATATATATATATTTCTCGATAATAAATAACTACAATTTTTAAAACTTAAAATTCAATCTAAATATGACTAATCCGAAAGATAAATTTCACCGTCAACTAATGACATTCGATTCAAGTCGAAACTAAACATTATATAAACCGTGTGTAACACAAAAATTGTTAGCACATGTATAAACCAAATATGAAATTTTAAGGAGCATACTCCGAGATCACAAACTTATAATAGAACACAATATTTTGACATAACACGTTGGATTTAAAATTTTATAAAAATTAGTTTGTGTTACATATTTAAGAAATTTTAAGAGAGAGTATCACTTAATATCATTGTTTTTTGCATTGAAAAGTACAAGTTAGAAATAAAAAAAAACGATATTGAAACGGAAAATTATATCCGTGAGTTTAACAACTTCATGATGAAAATTTACATTGGAATGAAAATTGAGTTACATAACATTGAATCAGCACGTGTCCTCTTTCATTGATAAATTCATGTTTAGATCATATCTAATCAAAAAAAGTGAAGTAGTATTCCTAAAAAAAAAAAAAAAATGTGGGACACTGGGACTCTTAATTAACACACTCACGTCCTTAAAATATTAAAAGTGAAGTAGTATGTATATCTTTGAAATGCCATGTCCAGACTCTAATATAAGTACCATAGAAATAGAATTTGAATGAATTAAGGAAAAAATTAAGCAGAGATCGAAGGCCTTATTTGTCACGCAATGCGTAGTTATTTCCCAAATAAAATCCAAAATCTTTGTCACGTCTCTGACGAGTTAAACCCTTTTATCACCACCAAATTGGGTCAACCAACATTAGTCTACTTCTTCATTCAACTCAACTAAACTTGAACAAATCATATCTCTCAAATAATCTATTTTCTATGCAATTTCCATTTCACAAATCAGTCACCTCACCACCAACGACCCAAACAACAAACAAAATTAAACGGCCAAACTTCAAAATATACTATATACTATATACTTTATGAAATTAATTCGAAACAGAAACATTAGTAGTTTACCCACCATCACACTTCAAAAGTCAGGATCTCCCTACAAAAGGGTCAGAATCTTCTTATCTTTACATCATCATCCTAATATTAACTTCCCCATACGCATGTATATAAATGATTCTAAACTCATAATCATATTAATTCATTTATCATAATAATTCACCTAGCTACACATAACTATAATCGTTATGTTTCAGTTTTTCAGTTACATAAACTTTTTGTTCTTCTTTATGACCTTCTTTTCGCGACCCTGTTTTCCCGCGAGGATTATACCAGAATCTGTAACTGTAATAACCACCACCCAAAAACACAACGCCACGTGGCATGATTTCTCGCGGTTTCTTCACGCAGAACCAGGCAGCCACGTCAGCGGCATGGCGGAGCTCAAGAAATACTTCCACCGCTTCGGTTACCTCTCTCCGCCGCTAACCACCGCGAATTTCACTGACACGTTCGACTCAAGCTTCCAATCCGCCGTCGTACTTTATCAGAAAAACCTCGGTTTACCGATCACCGGAAAACTCGACTCTAATACTATCTCAACGATCGTTTCTCCGAGATGCGGCGTTTCCGATACAGCAACTCATAGAATACACACCACGCAACACTTCGCTTACTTCAACGGTAAACCACGGTGGCTTCGTGGCTCTCCGATGACTCTAACCTACGCTTTCTCACCTTACAACATGATCGACACGTTGAGTTTATCAGAAATTCAAACGGTTTTTGAACGTGCTTTTGCGCGGTGGGCCAAGGTGATTCCGGTGAGTTTCCGGTTAACGGAGAAATATCAATCGGCGGATATTAAGATCGGATTCTACAACGGCGATCATGGTGACGGAGAACCGTTCGACGGAGTATTAGGGGTTTTAGCGCATGCTTTTTCACCACAAAATGGAAGGTTCCATTTAGATGCAGCTGAAAACTGGGCCGTTGATTTTAATCATGATGATTCAAGGGTAGCCGTTGATTTAGAATCAGTTGCAACGCACGAGATAGGTCACGTGCTTGGTTTGGGTCATTCGTCTATAAAAGAAGCGGTTATGTACCCGAATTTGAGTCCGAGAAGGAAAAAGGTTGACTTGAAAATTGATGACGTGGAAGGGGTTCAATCACTTTACGGGTCTAATCCGAATTTCACTTTTAGTTCTTTGTTACAGTCTGAGAATTCGTTTAATCTTGCGGTTCGGTTAGAAACCGGTTTCTCTAAATGGATATTCTCTTTGGGTATTTCCTTGTTGGTATTATTTTTGGGTGGTTGAAGATTGTATTCGTATACATGTACTATTTTCATTCTTTGATCTTTGTTTGTATGTAAAAAGAAAGAAAGAATACGAAATGATAGACAGAAAGAAAGAAAGAAAAAGTTGAATCACATGGGCTAAACCCTAATGATTCATTTAGGTATATGATATTTTTTAAGATATTTTTCCTCTTTTTTATTGTTACAACATAGAAGAATAGATATTTATTTAATCTGTCAATTTTTTGAACAGAAAGAAGATATAACTTTTGAGGAGGGAAAGGGGAATGCACTTTAAGTGGATTTTGAGAGTTGAGACAACACTCATAAAAAGAGGCCCACACAAAGAGTGTAATGGGAAATCAATGAAAAAAGATGGGAATTGTTGTTGTTAATTTGGTATATAAAGGATGGAATAACATTTATAGAGTATATGCCTAACCCAAATAGTGGAAGGAAGGAACTGAGGTATCCCTTTGTGCTGAAGTTGTATTTAGTTACGTACCTACCATTTATCAATATCATACCAAGTTGGTTGCGGACAATGAAACTGATTCGTTCTCTGTCCAAAGTGTGGTCCAAAGCTGTTTCATATTCATAAATAGACAATTTGGCAGCAGTCGTTTGTGATATACAGTTTTTCACTAGGATACGGAACGAGATAGCTAGAAGGACACTTCCACATTCAAGAGAGGTATTAAATATTGAAGTTGTATACGTCTATTCTATGATGTGCCAATAAGATAAATGCTGCATCATACACAAATTAACTTCAACTATTGGATTCCTTAAAAAAAAAAAACTTCAACTATTAGATAAATAAATCACACTATTAGATTGAATGAGATATGATAAACATATTGATCAAATAATAAAAAACACATTTGTTCATGGACTCAATGTACGACTAGTTTACTAGTGCACATCAGACAAAACACAGTGTACGGCTAGTTTACTAGTGCACATTAGACAAAACATATATGAGAAGAAAAAAAATACCCAATATACTCCTTAATTTGTGATGGTACCTTCAACAAAAGGCAACATAAATCATAAACTAATTAATGTCTATTGCCAAATAAGAAGCTATCGCAGATTCTATTATTTCTTTCAATCGCAATTTCTAAAATAAGCATGCAACGCTACCGTGCTGGTTTACATGTATTTGTGATAACAATCATGAATTGGTATGATTCGGACAGATGGGACATATTTGGAAGTACAAAGCAAGTGGTGTGTATAGAGTTGAAAGTTGATTTGATAATTATTGGAACATGATAAATGCTTGTTGTTTTGAAGGTGGGGCCTTTTTGCTGATCTCTTAAAGTGTAGGATAATACTAGCACACTCTAATTTTTGTATAACCATTAGTTTAGCAGTATATTATGATACGAGAAATTGTACAAATGCTACATAAGCACAAGGTTTTATACTCAAACATGTTATCAGAGTCTTTGTTTTTTTTTGTTTTTGTTTTTATATTTATGTGTAGACTGGTCTTTCAGTTCTAGGGTAACCTATTAGAAGAAACTGAAGAATGCATTCTAACTTCTGTAAGGTTGGATAAAAAAAACAGTACATGTACTATAGTTCACATGTATTTTCTTATTACACATGATAGGGAGGGAAAACTGTGTTAAGCCTATCTCTGTTTTCTTATTACTTGGTTAACTTAAAGTTGAACAACAGTTTACTCGTCTTACATCCCTTCCACTTCAGGTTGATCTCTTCCAATGCTCCGTCTCTTTTTGTGTGTAATTTCTACTTCATTTTCCTCTCGCTCAAACAGACAGTGTTCCGATATCTGATTATCTATTTCATTCTCTAATGTCTTCTTTCATTCTTTCCATATTCCTTTTAATCATGAATTTCTCCGAAATTTTAAGTGTGTAATTTGGTACCAAGAGATTGAATCTATAATTTTTTCTTGAGCTTTCAATTAATCAAACCAGTGAGCTAGGTTGTGAGACCACCTTGGTTGATTCTTAGGGATGTGGGACATTGCTAACTGTTCACTGTTCAGTAAGCTGGAAGAGAGCAGATAATTGAACAAATGACTCAATATTTATGATCAGGCACACAGCTTCTTTACCGTGGTTTCATATATGGGACAAAGCTATCTATTTACTTCTATCCAGCTAGAACCTGCTTCTTTCCTAACTTTTTTCTTTCTCATGAGGCTCCTAATTACATTAACATCTTCCCATCTTCCACAAGAAGCATACATGTTAGACAGCATCACATACACATGATCTTCATTCCTCTCTAGTTCAATCACCTTAGCAGCTGCAGTCGCTGCTACTTGTAAATCTTCCTGAGTTCCACAAGCAGCAAGCAACGACCTCCAAACCACTCCACATGACTCAAAACCGAGTTCATGTATCATCTTCTGTGCTCTCGACAACTCTCCTTTTTGCCCCATGAGCCGTATCATTGAGCAACAATGCTTAATGGACGGTGCAATCCCATATTCATTAATCATATCATCCAAATACCGAATACCTGCCTCAAACGGTATTTGGCTATGTGAGCATGCTGATATAACGTTAAGAAATGTGATACCGTCAGGTTTTGTATCTCTTTCCATTTTCAGCAACTCGAATAGGCTAATAGCTTGTGCAGAATCACCATTGCGAGCATACCCATATATCATTGCATTCCAGCTTACCAAATTCCTATTAGAAAGCACGTTGAATATTGATTCGGCATCGTTCACCTGCCCACATTTTGAGTACATGTCAATCAGGGCACTCCCTACAACGACCGATGAATCTAAACCATACTTTACTGTACAACAATGAATCAGCATCCCCCATGTTAACGCTGACAGACTAGCAATTCCGTTTAGAATTATTGAAAATGTGAACTCATCCATCTGCAAGTTTCTCAAATGCATTTTACCGAACATTTCCAAAGCTTCGGGAACTCGACTCCTATTAACAAATCCAGTAATTACAGAGTTCCAAGAAGATGAATTTGGACATGACATAGTTGACAAAATCCGAACAGCATCTTCTATCTTCCCAGCTTGAGCAATGCCATTTATCAGCCCATTATAAGAAACAACATCAGGGTTAGGCATGAGTTGCAAAAACTTAAAACCAAGTCCAATGTTTCCATTGTTTGCACATGCGGCTATAACTGAATTCCAAGAAATAACATCCTTGTCAGCAATATCAGAGAATATCCGAATAACACGTTCAACAGACCCACATTTGCCATACATATCAATCAAGCAGTTAGCAACAATGGTATTATTATCCATTCCTAATCTCACTGTCTTGGAATGAATTGAACTACCAAGTTTCAACAGACTAAGTTGAGCACAAGCAACCATAGCAGACGTGAAAGTGAACGTGTCGGCACAAACCTGCGACCTTTCTAGCTTTGTAAAAAGAGACAATGCTTTTTTAAACTGGCCAGCATGGACATAACCAGAAATCGAAGTGTTCCAAGAAACGACATTTGGGTGAGGAATTTCAACAAACAAGTTGTGGGCATGAGTGAAAAAGTGCAGTTTGACATAGAATTTGATGAGGGAAGTGGAGACATAGATATTTGAATGATGATAACCAGAACGTATTGCATAACTGTGGATTTGTTGTCCGAATTTGTGGCAGCAAAGGTCAGTTGCAGTTCTAATGAGGTCAACAAGAGCCAAGGCACTTGGTTTCATCCCAATTCCCAATTGTTAAGAGATTTTTTGACTAATTGTAAGTTCAGTCATTTTTAGTCATATCGCATATAAACTCTTAATAAGTCCCTTTATAATGTAGAGCTTAAATGTTAGTGATTTGATATCTTGAATAGTTCTCATTCAATCTTAAAATTTAAATTGAGTCTAACTCAGTCTACGTATATAATGATAAGAGACATCTTCTATTTATAAATTTAGTTTATATTCGTTTTTAAGTTGGCATCACATTAAACGTCTCTATATTGGAGCACCATTGTATAACTTCAATGGACTCATTAAGGAATGAGATTTTTTTTTTCCAACTTCACATACACTAAAGTGTGAGTATGGTTCTAGGAAAATGAATGTGAAGAGAAATGATTATTTTAAATTTGAGTTGTTTGATTCAATTATTTGTTGGAAAAGAGAAAAATCTCTAGTAACCAATTTTATCTCCATTTCAAAAAGTGAAGGAATTTGGGTGGGAGAGAATACTTGTTGCATTGGATTTTCTTTTTGTCAAGTAGTCACTAGGCTAGAATTCTCCTTTTTCAAAGGGAATAAGTGAGGTGTTTGGGGTTCGAAACCCAACCTCTACATATAACAATGCATGTCTCTGCCAACTGAGTTATGTTCACGGGGACAAATTTATTTTATTTAATACGATCTTAAATATTAAAGTGGTAAAATTGTAAAAAAAAAATCCCATTCCCCTCCATTAAAATCTCTTTCATCAACTCCCTCCTTGAACCATACAGACCTAAGTGTTGATAAGAGGGGTTTTTTTTAACAAGTGTTGATAAGAGGGTTATTGCGGATTCGAATTTGTGATCTAACATATAAGTATCTCTGCAACGTAATTGGGTATCATATCATATGGGTGCACTTAGGACTAAACTTATGCTCACATAAAATGACTAGCCGTGGAGAGTATGAGATTTTATTATGAATTGAAAATTGTGTGTAATAACGTCTACTCCAAGATAATAAGGTCAACTAATTGAAAATTGTGTGTAGAAAAGTATAAACGTAACGCTTTATATTTTATATTCGAAAAATAATAGAAAAATCTAATATTTTGTAATTTTGTAGAATTTTTGTCAAATAAAGTATGTTATGTATATGTTCTACGTGGTCTTTTATAATTTATATTTCAAATTTATCACTTTGATTGTGGCCAAGTCCATCAAGTGGTGGAATTGTTGCAGTGTCACAAGGTACAAGGTGTATGGTATGCATTTTTTGAATTCATATCGTTCATTGCATTTAATAATGTTTTAGAAAAATGGTATGTCCAAATTCATCAGCAAAGTAAAAAACGAGAGTGATAAACCTTCTCTATTTTTAAGGAACAAAATCTAGAATTAGATAAGATAAGACAATATTCCAACATTAACCAATTACCATTGCTTAAATATAGGAAATATAAATAACAAAACAAGTCAAAGAGAGAGGTTGGTAAAGACACCAACATCATAATCTGGGCTTCAAGATGGAACATAACTTCCATTTTCTAAAACAAATAAACCTTATATGAAATTTATTTCTTGATTGATGGGAATTTGAAATAAAGGATAATAGGAGAAATTGCAAAAAAGAGAAAGAAAACAAATTATATATTTGATATAATTAATTCAATTTGATTAGAAGAAAGAAAAGATGGGGGTGGTGGAAGATGTGACATTAATTGGAGGGTTAATAGGAGTTCAACTTATCTATGCAGGAAATGCTGAGATAATGAGCTATTCAATGTCATTAGGAATTAGTCCTCTTACCATTGTCATTTTAACTTCCATTGCTACATTCCTTATTCTTTTACCTGCTGCATTTTGTTTTGAAAGGTGGGTCCTCTTTCTAGATATAAAAATGTGAATTTTTTTTTTCTCTCTTTATTTTATTGGGATGGAATTTTTGAAGATTAATTTGATCATATCATGTGTCTATTTTGTAGGAGTAAGTGGCCTAAGAATTGGAGTTTAAAGTTTATTATGCAGATATGGTTTCTTTCATTTGGAGGGTAAGGTATCTTGTAGCTTAATCTTAATTTCCTCTATTGTTTTTTTTCATAAGCATTGGTGTGAAAGACGGTTACAATTTTCAAAATCAATGTGACATATTTTGATTTTGTGAAAACTTCAAAGTGTAGCTTTTGTCAGAATTATAACGACTCGATTCTCCTACTTTTTTAAATAAATACAAAGATGTTGATTTAAAATTATCTTGGCAATTGTGATGCAGATTAGCTTTTCAATTATTATTTCTAAAGGGAATCAATCTAACTTCACCAGCAATGGGAACTGCTATGCCAAACCTTGCCCCAGGTTTTATATTCATCATCGCATGGACTTTTGGGTAATTTTATTATAATGGGTTTTGATTATATTTTCACCAATGCTATAAACAACCAAGGAGGGATAAAATTAAGTAACATGCTTAATGTTCTTGAGAAATCCAACAGAGCTTTTATTAACAATTTTGCTAATGGATTGGAAATTCTTGTATTTGGCAGGTTAGAGAAAGTTAACTTAAGCAACAAGTATAGTAAATTAAAAATCTTAGGAACATTGCTATGCGTATTGGGAGCTTTCACAATGAGCATAATGCAAAGCATTTCTGCTTCTGCAACCGAGAAAGAGGCTATACTTCCATCATCATTAGCACCGTCAGATTTTCTCTTTGACATGCAAAAGATTATCGGTTGTCTCTATCTAATGACTTCGGTTTTAATATTGTCAAGCAATGTTGTTCTGCAGGTAACTAATTTGTAATGAAACAAGAAAGATGACACAAAAGTATACTTGAATTTTTTTACCTTAGCAAAAAATGTTGCATTTTTAGGCTTTTGCTCTTGGTGATTTTCCTGCACCGATGTCATTAAGCGCGATAACGTCGTTGTTTGGAGGATTCATGACTACAGCCGTTCAATTATTTGAAAGCGAAGATCTTAAAACTGGTTTGCAACTTGTGAGTTATGGAGATCTGATTGGCTTTTCCATTCTGGTAATTTCTAATATTCCCATCTCGCTCGATTGCATTTTGATATTTATGTAAACGACAACTCTAGTTTTTAAAATCGTATATCTAGCGATTTGGTTAATGCAGTTAACCAAATTTCAAAAAGATCACGAAAATTGAAAATATTAGATGACATTAATATTTTTGAATCGATAAATTAATTACTTAAATTATCCCGAAAAGACTAATGCAATCTATACTTTTTAATTCATGGATAACAAATTGGCACACCCTACAATTTAAAATGCATAGGCTGGTTCAGTGAGTGGAATAAGCTTAAGCTTCAATGGATGGGCACTAAAGAAAAGAGGACCAGTGTTTGTCTCCATGTTTAACCCAATTGGAACAATGTGCTCAGTTATTCTCTCTGTCTATACCATTGGAGAAACTATAAATATTGGAAGGTAACTTATAAAATGTGCAAATTACATACTAAATTGTATAATCTTATAATTCATCAATTTTTAACACTGCATTGAATGTTGCAGTATTGGTGGTATGTTCCTTATGTTTAGTGGACTCTACTTAGTTCTTTGGGCCAAAGGGAAAGAAGGGTATGCAAATGTTGGAGATTTATCAGAGAGTGAGTTTGATGCAAGCAAGCCTCTCTTATTATGTTAATGTGTTTGTTTTTCAAATGTCAACAAGTAATAATGTGTACAATGTACTAAAGATAACTATTATGTCATAATTTCACAATTAATAAATTTTAAAAATCAAATGATTATGGCACATATTCTAGACAGTGTAGTTTAGAATGTAATGGTGTGTGTATGGAACAATAACATTTATAAAAACACCTATCTTTTCAATTTTTTGCAGAAGCTTGAAACAACTGCTCCAATGGTGTATTGTGACAAAGAGCAATCCGAAGAGTACTTGATAAGAGCTAGATTTAAAGTCTTTTGGGTTTGAAGGAATGAAACATTATACAACTGTAGTTTTTTTTTCCTTTATACAACTTTTTGGGTCAAGTAAATATCTAGATATGATAGTTTAATTAAATAGAGATGGAGCAATATCACACCTCAAGGTGGTGGGAGCTAAATATAATGTAACGCTGCCCAGCTAGCATGTTTTTGGTCAATAGTACGTAAAAAACATGTTATTATTGTGTAAAAAAGCATGTTATTTATTGAACAAGTCTTTCACCGGTAAGATCACAGCCTTAAATAAATTTTATTTAGGTGCACACACGTGAATTATAAAATTTAAAAGAGGGATAATATTAAAATGATCCGACTAGATCATTTATCTTTTAAATTTTATAATTTATACGTATATCCTCAAATAAAATTTATTTGGGGTTATGACTATTCAAGAGTTATTTGTCTCTAAATGCCTCTTCCAATATTGGTCTAACAATAAGGAAGTACACATCTATGCTTTAGGAATAAAAAAACAATTTTATAAACAAATAAAAAATAAGCTTATCATGTTTACCATCATGTTAAGTGTAATTTTCTATAAATTTTATTTAGGCACATATGTGAATTATAAAATTTAAATGTTAATTTGATCCAAAAGAAAAAAAGTTAAATTAACAATTATATAAAAATTCGATGTAAGATTACTTTTGAGTTCTTAGATCCACTACTTAAAATTAACAAAAATCCTAACAATGGTCTTTAATACTATTCAAAAATAAATTAAACTCATGACATTTATCGTATTAAAATTTGATTGATGTCTATTTAATACGAGCTGCATATTTATTTTATATTTTTTTAATCAAAATAGTATCAATTAAGTCATTTTTCAGTTATAAAAAAAAAATCATTAACGATATCTACAAAAAATAATATTGCATCCCCTTCAAAAAAAAATTATATTATATTATATTATATATATTTTAGTAATATAATAAGGGAGCTTCTACGGTACATTCATTAATTTTAGTGTACCTGTACTCTTTTTACACAAAATTTATAAATTAACTTTCATTTTTATGAAATAAAAAGCTATTTGTTAATGTTTATATTTTAAAAAACATTAATTCATAAAAAAAAAAAACATCATTTCATTGTTATAAGAATCATATTAAAAAATTTACATTTTGTCATAAAAAATAATCAATATTCATTGCTATGAGTATTAAAAATTTGTAAAAATTAAATTTTATTTCGTCGA
>Ga0099826_10003087_pt1 | contig 11152 bp, 10 predicted proteins | sample Mtrugardesep15_FD_76830 | JGI IMG/M metagenome (GOLD analysis project Ga0099826, IMG submission 76830) | Root nodule microbial communities of legume samples collected from California, USA - M. trunc garden sep15 | ecosystem: Host-associated > Plants > Roots > Nodule | place: USA: California...
CGTTAATCTGCACATTGTTGGTTCCTTCATTGGTTCCCATTAATATCATGTTAATTATAATGCTGTTTTCCTAATCTCTTGAACAAAATAAAATATTCTATTTTTCTATAACAAATCTTTATGTATAATGCTTTGGTAAATGTTTTAGAAATGTACATATAACTGAGATTTGTGCAATATATTTGCTTGATTTTCACATTTATGAAGGACAACAATTTCTTAAAAAGATACAACTATTTTTTTTTTTTTGAAGGAAGCTATTTTTCTTATTTGCTCATTTATCCTTTATAACAAAGATTTTCAAAAATATAAGGTTTTTAATTAGTTTTAATTTAATTAGAATATATGACTTGATTTGAGGAGAGATGACATAATGAAAGTAATTCCCCGAGGTAGCATACGTGTCAAGAATTAATTTGATTATGTTACAAATTTCATGTAAGCATGTTTCATGTAAGCATATACTCATAGGTGTTACTATCCGTTGCAACGTGTACTCATACGCCTGTTTGGTTCCAATAGTTTTTTAGGTTTTGTTTCGTTCCAACTTGATAAATTAATTGACATTTTTAATTGTTTTTGATTAAAATTAATTGTATCTATAGATTTTTTTTTAATAATTTAAATTATCCCACCTAAATTAAAACAGAAGATAATTGAATATGAGACTTCTAGAAGAAATACACTTCTAAGTTTCAAGTCAATACCGCTAGATAAACTCAAACGGGTTAATTAATTTAAATTTTAAACTACATGAGTGTGTTTTTAAAAAAAAAAACCATTTTTTTATAAAAAATAACTTTGATCATTTTTATGTGTTTATTTAAGACTTAAACTATCAGAATTGGCTTTTTTTTTTAAATCTATTTTTTAAAAAACAAAGAGGTATTTATCCAAAAAAAACAAAGAGATAACACATAAATGAATTAAAAATTATTTTAACACAATTTTTTTTATAGATTGTAAACAAACACAAATAACTTTAATTTTTTGAACACAATATCCGTTTTTTTTAATTGAAATGAAATAGCACATTCTAAATGAACAAGAGTTTAATGATGACAGGATAACAGTCCAACAACAATTTTGCACACAACTAATCAAAACAATTAAATTACCACATTAATTAAAAATTGAACAATAATTTAATTGATGTAACAATTTAAAATATTTTGATCGGTTTTGTGTGAAATTATTATGAATTTTCGAGCTATCACAGTTAAACTCAAGTAAAGTTTAATGATAATGAGTGAATAATTCAACAACAATTTTACGCAGACAACCGAACAAAATATTTAAGATTACCACATCCATTAAAAATTGAGCAATAATTTATTAATGCTACAACTTTTATTGTTGTTTATCCAAACAACGAACCACGGTTGCACGTAAACATACAACACCACCAAACTGTGTAGCAAGTGTGTGCAAGTATATATAAACTCAGAAAACGTAACAACAGAAATTTCCACTATTAAAAAACGTAAAAAAAAAGAGAAAGAGAGAGAAAGTAAAAGAGAGAGTGGTTCTTCACACTCTCACATTTCTTCATTCTTCATTTTTCACAGATCACAGATCCAAAACCATTCAAATTTCTCAGATCCAATTTCATTCCCAAATTCCCAATTCTAAATTTCAACAATATCAACCTAATTAGGTTTCCGATTCTCGAATGGCGTGTATCAAAGGGGTGAATCGATCGGCGTCAGTCGCACTGGCGCCGGATGCACCGTATCTCGCCGCCGGTACCATGGCCGGAGCCGTCGATCTCTCGTTTAGCTCATCGGCAAATCTTGAAATATTCAAGATAGATTTCCAATCCGATGATCCTGAATTGCCTCTTGTTGCGGAATACCCTAGCTCTGATCGGTTCAATCGTCTTTCTTGGGGTAAAAACGTTTCTTCGTCTGAAGATTTCGCTCTTGGTCTTGTTGCTGGTGGATTAGTCGATGGGAATATTGATCTTTGGAATCCTCTTGCTTTGATTCGGTAACTTGATTTTCGTTTTGATTTTCTTCAATTTTGCGTAATTGTTTTGATAATTGATGACTTTTTGTGTTTTTATGGATTGTGAATTGATTGAAGATATGATTTCGATGTTTTTTCGGAGGATATGAGTTGATTTTGCGTAATGGTTTTGATAATTGATAATTGTTAGTTATTTTATGGATTGTGAATTGATTAGTTGAAATGTTTTTCCGGGGTTATGAGTCTATCTTTATGCAAATCAAAGTTCAATTGGACTCTGTAGCATCAACACTTATATCGAATGCTTGTCTGGTATCTAACAGCGGCACATATGATTACATTGAGTTATGTCATTTTCTCAATTTATTAGGTGTCCGTGTTCGTAGCTTGGAAGTTTTTTAATTATTTTTAGATATAGTTCAGTTGCAATTTTCACATTGTGCTAAATGATTTGGTGTTTTTGAGTCTGAAGAATTTTGATTCATTTCAATATATCATTTCTCTTGTTATTGCAATTTGCATTTCCCATAGTTTTTTCTTTGAAAGCATCGAAGATTAATAACTAAAGGAATACACTTAAAAGCTACGAAGCATGGAAATCGGACATGGCAAAGACATTGATACGTCAATACCAATAGTAATTTGAGAAAAATGAAACTTAATCACATGTGTTAGTGTAGTGCTGATGTCGATGTCAGACACTGACGTGTTTGGACACTGAACATGCCTTGGATCAGAAATGTCAGTGCTACAGAGTTTAAAAGTGCTTCCTAATTAAACCCTCTGTTAGAGATATGATTTTGTTTATTCTATGGGTAATCCGTGTAGTGCTTTTTATCGATGTTCATTATGTTATGGAAGTCGTTAGATTTTACAAAAATATGTGTGTTTATGTACTTGTCATACCTAACTTCTAGTTTGTGAGACAGTGAGAGCAGTGGTCTCTTTGCTACCATTTATATACAATCTATGTTAACTAAAAACCAAATTACACTCAAATTGTAACCTTATAGAATGGTTTTTACTTGTCTTTAAAATGGAGAAACACAGTGGTTTCTGCTGGAGTAAACAAACAGAGCTTCTTTGCTAGCATCATGTTACCTTAGTTTGCTCGAAGTTGTTTTTTTTTTTTTTTAACAAGGTTTGCTCGAAGTTGTTGATAAAATACTTGTAATTTTGTATGTAAACAAATGGAGCTTCTTTGCTAGCATCATGTTTTTCCTTAGTCTGCTTGAAGTTGTTGATAAAATACTTGTAATTTTGTATATGTAGGTTCATAGCTTGATTAATCGATGCTATGATTTTAGTGTCACATACAATTTTCTCAATGCCTTAATGATTTTATTTCCCTTTTTTGATAAATGTTCTCAGCTCGGAGGAAAATGAAAGTTCTCTCGTTGGGCACCTTGTAAGGCATAAGGGACCGGTATGTTCTCTCTGCTTTTATGAGCCCACCTGCTGAGTCTTGATTGTTCTTTATTTTCTGGCATATATGTAGTGTTTGCTAGTGAAATCATATATTTGACATATTTATATTTCAGGTTCGTGGTCTTGAGTTTAATTCAATTGCACCTAATCTTCTTGCATCTGGGGCTGAGGATGGTGAAATTTGCATATGGGATTTGGCCAATCCTTTAGAGCCTACACATTTTCCTCCATTAAAGGTCAGAGACTTTTTCCTTTGATGGTGGTGTTTAGCCCTCCCCCCTCCCTCCCCTTTTGATGGATTAATATGGTGTTAATATTCAAATTTTATGCAATGTTTATGATCACTGTGCAGGGTAGTGGCTCTGCTTCCCAGGGTGAAGTTTCATTCTTATCTTGGAATAGTAAAGTGCAGCACATATTAGCGTCCACTTCATATAACGGGACCACTGGTGAGGAAGGGTTTAAATTCAACCTTTATATATATTGTTCTCATTGTTGTATTGTTCATACCGATGATAGATTTTTTATTCATTTTTTAATTTGGTTTTATTCTCCAGTGGTCTGGGACCTAAAGAAACAAAAGTCAGTGATAAGGTAACTTAATCATCTCTTGCCTTTTGATTTTGAAAAAGTCTGATATTGTGTTGCCAAAAACAACTCATTATAACCTTATGTCCTATGTGAACCGACAGCGTTGTAGATTCAGTTAGACGGCGGTGCTCAGCTTTGCAGTGGCATCCTGATGTTGCTACCCAACTTGCTGTTGCATCAGATGAAGATGGATCTCCTTCTATAAAGGTATAGTCTCCGCAGATTGTCTGTTTAATTTAAAGATGATGTGTATTGACTTTATATGAGCATGTTGATGCAGCTTTGGGATATGAGGAATACAATGACACCAGTAAAGGAGTTTGTGGGGCACACTAGAGGTAATGACAGCCATTCATTTGTTTATGATTCATTGTAATGTCTGTCTGCCTAGTTGTGATTATGATGCTACCTTTTCTTTTTTCTTTTATTCTTATCCTCCCTTCCACCAATCCATTGAAAAATATATGGGAAACAAATGAGTAACTAGTAAAATTCGACAGTTGTAAATCCCTATTTTGTGCGAATTGCATATGACAAGTGATAGAGAGTGCTAGGAAGTACATACAATATATAATTAGTATATTACATGGGCATGAGGGTGTAGCAAACTTAGGTATTTTAGGATGTTACATTGCTTGGCTGTGGTAAAAAGTATGTGATATAAACGTTTTTATTTCTTGTTGTTTTTAGCAGTTACTTCATTGAAATTTTTTCCCCTATGGTGTTCTCTTCCTTAATACTGTATTTTCTGGCTCTTGCTTTTTGATCAAGTTATGATGTACTGCAAGATTATTGCTGTAAAATTAATGTGAAAATGGATGGTAGCATTTTTTTTTTTTAGGCTTTCTTGATCTTAATTTCGTAGTTCTTTTATCTTTTACTGTGAAGCTACACTGTCTCCACCACTGCTTTAAGTTTATCTGACTTTATTTTATTGTCTAAATCTCTGATATTAGGAGTAATTGCAATGTCATGGTGTCCCAATGATAGCTCTTATTTGCTTACTTGTGGCAAAGATAGCCGAACCATATGCTGGGACACTATTTCTGGAGAGGTGGTGTTTGACCTTCTTTTACTCCTTTCACATTTGTTTTGACCAATTTCAAAGTTGCCTGATTTGGAAGATTTTCTATTATAGGACATTGTTTTTTTCCCAGTAGTGACAATTTTTCTTTTCTGGTTGGGGGTGGGGACAGATTGCCTATGAATTGCCAGCTGGAACCAACTGGAACTTTGATGTGCATTGGTATTCTAAGATACCTGGGGTAATATCAGCATCCTCCTTTGATGGAAAAATCGGCATATACAATATTAAGGTACATCAGTATATATTGGGGTTTTTTTGTTTGTTGGTGAGATCGGATTTTGTTTTGCAACTATTCATTTTGAAACTAATTAGCAAGGAATGTTGTGATGAGGAAAATGAAATACTAGATTAGTTATATATTGATTTTTTTTTTTTGCTTGATTATGATTGTTCACAAATTTAATAGGTAGTTGTTATTATGCCAGCTGAAGTAGTCTCATAAAGGGTACAACGAGTTAATATTTTACTCTGTAATATTTTTAAAAAATAACCAATTTCATGTTGTCCCTCCTACAACTCTGTTTGTAAGATCAATTTACTACGTATCTTGTTCTCCATTCCATCCTTTATCACTTCAGTCGTGCTATAAATTGTAAGATAATTAGTTCTTGTTCAAGTTATAGACATGAAATTGATCTCCAAAATTATATTCCATCTCGTAAATAAAATTCTTGGTTTTTCCAATTTAATTACCGACATGACATTTGACTATAAACTGGATTTCCACTTTTGTGAGCCAAGTGTTGCTTAAATCCTATCTATCAGTTTTGACAGATAGACTTAGCTTACATCATTATTTTAACATTTTGCTTATAATTTATGCCTTCATAATCTTTTAGTAGACAAGAAAGAAGCCATTGTGAGCAGAGTTCCTTAAATCTTATCAATCAGTTTTCATGTCCAGACTTGGCTTATATTGTTATTTTAACATTTTGCGTAAAATTTAGGCCTTCATATATTTAATTTTTTAGTCTTAGTTTACAAAGAAGCAGCCAAGGCATAACTGGTATAGGCAAGTTGTATAAGTAATGCCTGTTTTGAATTTTTTATATTTTAGGTAATCTACTTTCCTGCAGATCTCTTTACTGACCATATTATTAATGGTAACATATGTGATTATCTGCAGGGTTGCCGTCAATCTGGAGAGAGTGATTTTAGTGCAGGTGTTTTATTATTTATTTTATTTATTTTTATTTTTTTAAATTCCATCAAATAAGTTACTATCATATTTACTTTCTTATAAATCATCTGCATGTTTCATGCTCAGTCTATGTAGATTTGGTTTCTGATCATTTGGTGGTGTATTTTTTTATTTTTTTTGGTTAGGCAAGGCTTTCTGTTCTTTATGCACGACTTGCTATTAGATATTTTGGGACTCTGAATGAAATGTCCTTTCTGTGCAGTACCGCTGAGAGCTCCAAAATGGTATAAACGTCCTGTTGGTGCATCTTTTGGCTTTGGAGGTAAACTTGTGTCATTTCATCCTGGTTCTTCTGCTTCAGATTCACCTGCTGGGGCTTCAGAGGCAAGATTTAGTACTTCGATTTTATTTCTTTGTCCATGGTCTTTTAACCTTTCAGTTGATTCATCCCATTTGTAATTTTCCAGGTTTATGTGCATAACATGGTCACCGAAGATGGTCTGGTGAGTCGTTCGTCTGAATTTGAAGCTGCGATACAAAATGGGGAAAGAACTTTGTTAAGGGTTCTATGTGATAAAAAGTCTCAGGAATCAGTGTAAGTTTATCCACGAAGCGCAACATTGTTCCATGCTGTTTGCGTTTGATTGTTAGCCTATCAATTAGGCTGTGACTCTTGCATCTGCTGAGTGCTTTTTATTGTTATGGCAGATCTGAGGAGGAAAGGGAAACATGGGGCTTTTTGAAGGTTATGTTTGAAGAAGATGGAACTGCAAGAACAAAACTTCTCACACACCTTGGTTTCAATGTACCTAGTGAAGAAAAAGGCGTAGTTAATGATGATCTTTCCCAGGAAATAAATGCTCTTGGACTTGAGGGCACATCTGTTAATAACATAGGACATGTGGCTACTAATGAAGCCAATAATTTCTTTTTGGATAACGGGGAGGATTTCTTTAACAATATTCCCAGTCCCAAAGCTGATACTCCTCCATCTGCGGCTGCCGGCAACTTTGTTGTTGCGGATAATGCAAACGGTTCAGACAAAATCGAAGATGGTGTCGAAGTGGAAGAGAGCAGTGATCCTTCATTTGATGACTGTGTGCAGCGTGCTTTAGTTGTTGGGGACTACAAGGATGCAGTTTCTCAATGCATATCTGCTGATAAATGGGCTGATGCTTTAGTTATTGCTCATGTGGGTAGCACCTCCTTGTGGGAAAGTACACGGGATCAATACCTTAAGAAGAACCGATCACCATACTTAAAGGTAGTTGATATTTACATTTCACAATCTATTTAAATTTCATATCCAACAACAATTCTGTCAATTTCCAACAAGATATTTGTTTTTGTAAATCTCTTCCTTTTGCTGTTCATTTCTATTTTCAGGTTGTATCAGCAATGGTGAGCAATGATCTCTTGAGCCTTGTGAACACCAGGCCTCTAAAATTCTGGAAAGAAACCCTTGCTCTTCTTTGCAGTGTAAGTCTTGTTGGTCTTTGCTACTGGTCTATCTGTGAATACAGAGTTATCTAAATTGATTAAAAGGGAATACAGATCACTGAATATTTTAATAGCGTTCAGATTCACTTGCTCTCTTTTGTTTTGCGCTAGGCTTCTTTTAAAATTTCTTGTTAATGCATAATATATGCAGGGGCCGGGGTTCGAACCCCGGACACCCCACTTATTCACCTTTAAGGTGAATTTCTCTAGCCTCTCAGCTACTTGACCAAAAATAAATAAATTTCTTGTTAATTTAAGGTCGTGTTTTTATTTGCTGCATCTTGGAAGCATGCATTAATTCCCCGATAGAATCTAGATTGGAAAACAGAAATATTTATTGGATGTATAAACAAACCCATGTATTTAAAAGACCTGAACTCTCCCAATTGACTAATTTCTACAATTGCATTCTCTCCATCTCAACCTCTATTCCTAGGCAACTTGCTTAATTTATTTATTGTAACTGACTGTAACTAACTCCCAAATACCTATTAACTAAGGTTACCTACCAATACCCCTCTAAACATTAACATTGTCCTCAAGGTGAGCAATAGAAAAATTTAATTTCCCACCAGGATCCCATTGTATAAAACTTTATGACCTTGATATCATTTCAAGTTGACCCATGGTTTCTGAAGGGCCCAATGAAAGTGTGAAGGCCCCATTAGGTCCACAGACGTCTTCTGCTGTAATTTCCATATTTCCCGTCTTGTGTCCTCCTTGTTGTTCTTGCTCCTGGTGCTGCTTCTCGCAACAACTTCTGTACTGAGACATTTTCGCCACAGATTGCTAATCGCTGGGGTTCTTTCTGCAGAAAGTTGGAGTCCGACAGCTTGGGTGGCAGTGATGGTTCATCCAGCCAGTGCGTTAGCATATCCTACCACCTGTTGATCATTCTTCCCTGCTCCCCTCCACTTTCTCAACATCCCCCACCCACACAAAACACATTGTTGCTTCTGCTATTCCCCAGGAAGTTCCCAGCTGGTTTTTATTCTGCCATCTCTTCTTGACTATCACACTACTCCCAGTCCTCTTTCCGTTGCTCACGTTATCTTCTTTGTTTTTCCTCTGTTATGGGTTGATCAATCTTGTCCTGACATCCTCCCTCAGGTTGTTCTCTTCCTTCACGGCTTCATGTTTTCCTGTTTTCTGATTGTTGACCCTTCGTTGAGAGTTTGGAAATGCTGTTTCCCTCTTTCTTCACCTCTTCTTTGGCCGCATCCTTTGATTCTTTTTCTTTATCTGTTTCAAACCTGTCCCACTGGTTCTTGTTGGCCCTTGTTTTTGACTGTACCCAGATTTCTGGTGTCTTGTTTCCGATAATCTCGAAGATAAACCCCAAGCTCATGCGGAGTTGCATGAGCAGAGCCTTCTCAAAGGTGATAAATGTACTAATCTGTGGTTTGTTTCTCTCAACATACCACTGGCAAACTTCTCCATCTAGTGCCATCCATATCCATGATAGCCACTCTTCCTCAAGACGTCTGATGGATTCAAAATATTGATCTAAATTGATCATCCACCGGTAGACATTGCCACTCCCATCAAACCTTGGCATCATTCTTGAACCTATTTTCACTCTAAAATCCCCACAACTCCAAAACTAGACCTCTGATATCAATTGATAGAAAGTGAATCAGAAAAAAAATCTTCATTAGATGCAGCCTGGAACTTACTCGGGTATTCGAGAGATCTTAACCCCTATATTCCTATTTATGGGCAACATGCCTATATTACTTATTGCAACCAACTCAAGTAACTCCTATGTATTCAATGGCAGATTATGATGGCAAGCCTAAAATCCACCATATAAATATGGTGGACAGCGCTCTAAGATCCATCATGGTCGCCTATTTCAATGTGGCCGCCATTGCCCCATCACGCGAAAACCATTGCACCATTCCTATTGTATTGCGGTCTCTCAAATTTCTGCTACCGCCATCTACCTTGGTGCCACCACGATTGATTTTCAACACCAACCAATTCCCTAATTGATCCTATTAACAAACTAATTTGTTTCAACCTTTTGCTACATTGTAATCTATTGCTACCAATTGTCATATTGAAGTAGTGAAACCTAAGATCATGATGCAGTATGTGGATGCTTTATCTTCTGTTTTGGATTTAGATTGGATAAATTCCAAAACTAGAACTTTACTTAGTATAATCCAGGAACTCCACAATGGGACAAATTTTTTGATTATCGGGTATTTTTATGATTCACTAGTATAATTCTTGTCATCTCATATTAACAGTTTGCTCAGAGAGATGAATGGACTACGCTTTGTGACACACTTGCTTCAAAACTCATGGGGGCTGGCAATACATTAGCTGCAACTCTTTGTTATATATGTGCTGGAAATATTGATAAAACTGTTGAAATTTGGTCAAGGAGCCTGTCGGATGAGCACAAGGGGAAATCTTATGTTGATCTTCTTCAGGTAAGATTGATACTTTTATTTGTAATTGGAAATATGTATAATTTAAAACTCACACTTACCAATTTTATAGCTTTACAACTGACAACTATATATTGTTAGGATTTGATGGAAAAAACTATCGTTCTTGCCTTGGCAACTGGGCAGAAGCGGTTTAGTGCCTCTCTGTGCAAGCTTGTTGAGAAATATGCTGAAATTTTAGCAAGTCAAGGGTTGCTGACCACAGCAATGGAGTATCTAAAACTTTTGGGTTCTGAAGAACTTTCAACTGAACTTGTGATTTTGAAGGACCGAATTGCACTGTCTACAGAAACTGGTAAACTTTTTCTTGGATTTCTATACGACATGGTTAAAAAAATAGAGGAAAATAGTAAAAATGGAATGCTATTTATTAGCAAGTGACTCTTCAAATGCCCACTTCTGGTTGATGAATACTTCAAGTACTTGATTTTTCTCATTACAATTTCGTAGTGAACATCTGTGCATACTGCATAGTTATATGTTGCTGTTATCATACGTGTAACATTATACACCTAACCATTTTTCCCTTTGTTTTTATGGAGTAAGGGAAGGCTACTAAAAAACCGAAAAAAATAAGACCCTTTTGAGAATTTTTTTTGTCCCTTTTTATAAGACCCCTTTGTTATTTCCAACTTCATTAATTAATTCTTTACATACATGCCCCTATTTATTATACATCTTTTTCTTCAATTAGCAATAAATAGCATATGGAAAACATAAACTAACTATCTCTCTTAAGGATAAAATTGTAAAAACAATAGTGATTACAAACAACTTTAATACAAATATCCACTTTCTTAATTCCCGTGATTTTAGCAAAAGGGTCTTATATATAGGGACTGAGGTAGTAATTGGTGAAGATATTGTCGGTTTTAGGATGACGTAACTACTCAAGTGATTACTTATTGACTACTCTTTGAACATTGTTAATAACTAGTGGAGTGGTTAATGGTTCATAAACCGTGTAATTTTACCAAA
>Ga0099826_10003088_pt1 | contig 11150 bp, 7 predicted proteins | sample Mtrugardesep15_FD_76830 | JGI IMG/M metagenome (GOLD analysis project Ga0099826, IMG submission 76830) | Root nodule microbial communities of legume samples collected from California, USA - M. trunc garden sep15 | ecosystem: Host-associated > Plants > Roots > Nodule | place: USA: California...
ACACCGGTGCACCCTAGCATGTGTTCTAAGTCTAGTTCTCACATGATCATCTTATATATGAATCTTATATTAAGTTAAATAGACTTGAATTTCATTCTCATTCTCATAAAATGTGTGTGTGCACCCTCGTCTTATAAGCTTAGTTTCTGGAAGTAAAATTCAAATTTGGTTAACACAATAATGATGCAATTAAGTAATAAAAAAATAGGGACAATAGTTAGCTTAGGTCCTTTTTAATTAAAACGAATTTAATTATTTGTAATTTAAATTTACGAAAATTTATATGGTTTGAGATAATTATCTCATATTTATGGTGTGCTTTTTTTAGTGTCAACCGAGTATTCTCTACGCAACTGCGAAAACTTTTTCCTCCAGCTGTGTGAGATTCAAACAGACAACAAACTCTCCTTAAGAGTTTGAAGGATGTTGCATGCTTAAGCCTGAATTTGAACTCATGATCATAATTAGTTAAGTTAAAAGATACATGGGTCATATCATCTAAGCGTTCTTGGTGTGTATGGTTGAATTGTGGGAAATTCCACCCTCAATTTGTTTTGTATTTGTGAATTTGGTATTTTTCAAACACACATTTACTTTTCTTTCTATTGTTGTGAGATTTAATTAAGAGTCTCTTTATTATGGATTATCATGATTATTAATTTATAAAGAGAAAAATAGAAATTGTATTTGTTTACTAAAAAAATCACATTCTTTATAATCGTTATAGAAAATGATTTAAGAGAATATACTCAAAACAATTTTCTATTTAGATCCCTTTTAAAAAAAACATCTCATTTAAATTAATTTTTAGGTTATGAAATTAATTTTTAGGTTATTTTCATATTCTCGTTGTTTTAAGAATCTGTAACGAATTGATTAAAACTTCCAAACAAAATTATTTAAAAAAATATTTACATTTTTTACAAAATAAGTTATAATAAATGGATTCTAGAACAGTCACACACAAATAGTTTTCTATTCAATTGATCACAAGACCTCATATCCTTCTTGTATATATATATTTTTTTTGTTAACTTCTGGTTTCGAGAAATATGGGTCTAGTAACTTAGAGTTTAGTCCGAGGTAAGTAAAGTATGATCAATAATTGTTTCTAAATCAAATTTAAGTTCTCTTAAACAATCGTTTTAAAGAGTGTTCATTAACCAATTGAATTCAATCATTTGGTTATATCTTTGTGGATTGCATAAACTTCATTGAGCATCAAACTAATTGTCACTTCAACAATTGGGTATATTACATAAAGATGCGATTTTTCTATCTCTGCCCGTTCGGAAAGAACATATCTTAATGGCTGGAAAGTTTTAGAATACTAGAACAGTCACACGCAAATTGCCTTTTATTCATATTTGGAAGAAAAAAAAATCTGCATGTGATCTCAAACAGAGAATATTCACTTGCAAATTGCAATTGCAGCATGGTGGAAAAATTGCGTGCAAGCTTCATTGAAATATATTCACTTGCTTCTATATATGAACTCTCTTTATCTTTTTATTTTACTTTTTTTTCTTTATTTTTTAAGTTATCTAAATTTCGCAATATATGATATACCTACTCTTCTTTATTATGATACTCCTTAAATTTCAAAATAATTGCCGTTTTAATATATAAAAAATATTTAAAATAAATTTCGTTTTACTTTTTTAATGTGACATAATGATTATTACTTTTTTTAATTTTATTTATTATAATTTTATAACAACAATTTTTTTTTTAGGGAAATTTGATACAATTAGCAACTAATAATTATAGTTTTATTGTGTAACCAAAATAAAGTTATTGTTTTACTTTATCTTTGTGACAAAACATAAGTGGAAGTATTAACTTGAATTTAACTTAAGTGGAAGTATTAACTTGAATTTAGATATGTCACAGTTTTGTTTTCCATAACTTTACCTTTTTAGCAAGTACTGTACGTGATCACGCTTTAAGGTTTTGCTAAATAAATCAACTGTCTTATCGAAAGAACTTTCTACTATGAATGGGCTATATTTAGAAAAAGTGTACAAAGAAAGAGTGAGATAAAGAGGATTTGATCACATAACTTTCTACAAAACCTTATCGTTAAGGCACTAATTTCAAACCCACGTACGCTCCAGCTTGTCTTAAGATGTATCTACACATAGAACTTTTTGCCAATATGCTTTTTCTCCATAGTACTCTTGACAAATTTGAGGCTATATATGCATGTTGCATTTGAAATTTAAATCATATCTCTCTTGAATAATTGAATCTTTGTGTTAAAGCCTGAATAATGCAATTATATAGGCTAAATTATCTATGTAGAGGTAACGGTAGTTTATAAATTTCATTGTGCACTTTCACTAAGTTAGTTAGTGGTTCTTCCCTAGCTATCTTTATAGGAAGTGTGCCAATTATAAATATATAGCTGTAAAATATTATCTACTTGTAGTTGTAGATCACTGCCTTTAACCTGTTTTTTTCCTTGAATTAGTTCAGACGATGTACATATTGAAAATTTATATTTGAACTAAACTTTAATCACAAAAGTAGTTCCTAAACCTTTTTCTATAAATATCAATAATAGATTGGTCCAATGGCTTCGTGGTGTATCTTTTTTCGTTTTTCTCTTTGTGCTCTTTTGGTGAGTTCTCGATTAAGGATTGACCTTTTGTGTTTGTAACTGAACTTTTCTTTCTTGTGTTATATATTTTCTTTGCCATTCAAACAAAAAGATTGACCTAAGTTGTTATAGGAACTTAGATCCTTTAAGTAAGTGACGTGGGATTCGATCTCAAACTCATATATGAGAAGAATTTGGGTAGAAGGGAAAAACTTGCAGTGTGTCAACTGCCTCACATATTCACCGACGAGATTTATCCACTATTGAACAACAATGAAACTTTCGTATAGATGAAACTTATTTGGTTCAAAGAATCTGTTAATAATTTATATATCTCACCAACTACTTGGATTAGGGGTCTACTCTATTGGATAAGCCCATTATAAATAACTCTAATATATTTTTACAATTTTGATGCTCTAATTTAGATCTTATTGGATTATTTGAACTAGTTTTTCTTCTATACTCAAATAAACACACGTAAAGAGAAAAATTGTGTAGATTTGAAATTCCACATACAATATTTTCACACTCAATCTACTAGGTTTGTAATAACTGGACAAACTAGCTGTTTGAAACCGTAATGTTAAAAACTCCATTTCATAAATAAGGATTATTATGTCACTTGATCAACCATATTCTTGACCTAAAATATCAAAAATAGCAATAACTAACTTTCACATGCCTAGAAGCTTGGCAGCACGTAAAATTTAACTCTAAAATTTAGTGTGCAATAACTAAAAGCGCACGAAAGATACGAAGACATACAGTATAGTTATAAGTTGAATGGCCACAGTTACAGTTATAACTAGCTAGCTACAAAGCATAGGAAGCCATATGTATGTATATCTATCGAAATGGAAATTATACACCAATATCTTCCGTTATCCATCTTTGGCTATCATCAAGATATGAACCATATTGTAGCTATTTCCTTGCTTGGTAATATACGTCATCAATGAATGGCTGAAGCCTATCTTTGTATGAACCTTATCAAGGAAGAGTGATGATGATAAAAAGCTAGTAGTACTATTGTACAAAAAGCTACTGCTAAAGTAATAATGTTTAACTTTTTCCACTCCTCGTGCATTGTTTAAAAGTCATGGGACAATCCTAACACTTTTTCATTCTGCCTCCAGTTTTAAATATACTTAAATTTTTGGTTTTTTTTTTTCTTTCTATTTATAAGAAGAAAAAAAAATTAAAATGTATTATGTGTTAAGAAAATTATACCATATTTTTGGGGAAGAGTACTCAAAAAAGAAACAGGTTGATACAAAGAGTACAAGAGTACTCAAAAACCAAATAATAAACCGAATAAGAAAAACTATGGGCAAGAAAAGGGGAACAAACACCACAACTCGGACCAGAAGCACTCACTAGAGGGGGAGAAAAGAACTCAGCCAAGCCCCCATATACACAAAGACCTGGCTCCAGTGACGGATCTTGAATTTTTTGTTTGGGGTGCCAAATATTTATGCATATATATCAAACAGTTTCAAAAACTTAGCAAAATTGTCAACAGGTTTAATGGTTCATTTGTTTGAGTACAACATAGGGTGTGGCAGTTCGAGTCTGGGTGCACTTGAATGGCATGTTGTCTTTCCATCACGCCAAGCATACATAATATGAAATAACATGCATAATATAGTACTTATAGGAAAATTGGGGGGTGCAGTGGCACCTGTGGGTCTCTAAAGAGATCCGCTAGTGCCTGGCTCGAACTCACTATCGGCCCCAACACAGAACAAGTTTGGCTCACTCGTAGTAGGAACAAAAATGCCTAGAGGTCTTACCAAAAAAACATTTCCAAGAGGAGAAAATAATCATATCAACCAATTTGACCACACAACCGAATGTCAAATCCAAATCAAACACTTCCTAGCCCTAGCCTCGCCTCCAGGGCTTGAAAAAAAGAGAACAAACTAACCAAATGTGGAGGCATGTACTAAAATTCAACCTAACCACCTAAAAATGTTATACAAAACTTGAATAACAAAATCACGAGTGACAAACATATGGCGAGAAGACTCCACATCAGAATCACAAAAAACACACCCGATACCACTAGGGTCGACTATCACTCAGGCTCATACAAACCCTATTATGAAATAATTTTCAGAAAAAGACAACAATTACCTTAGAATGGGCCTAATTATTCTGAACCATGCCCTCATTAGTTGTCTATATCTATATTACATATTTATTGTCAAAATTAATTTGGAACAACCTTTCAAAATTATAATGTCTTAACGATTTATTTTTCTTTCTTATGTATATTATAAGATGAAAGAGTAATAATATACCTAGCTTTTTTCACTATTTCTGTATATTAATTTTCTCTCATCCATGGTCAGCTCCCAACCGTCCAACCCCATCACACTAATTGCAATAACTAGATATGAACAAATTCCCAAGTTTACTTAACATACCTTCCTCAATTAAACCTCTATCTACGTAACATACCTTCCTCAAGGAAGATTCATGTGGCCATAGATCATGTTGCCACAATTAGAATAGTCCAAAATAAAGTAAAACCCTAATATCACTTTGTATAGGTGAACAAATCCTGTCAAACAAACAGAAGTAAACAAAGATCAAAGAAACTGCACACACATGAGAAAAGAAGAATGTTCACCAATAAAAAAAAGGGATGAAATAATTCATCATGGAATAAAATCTCTATAGTTACAATTACAAAAAGAGCTCATATAAAAGGAAATAAAAAAATTAATAATAATGAAATAAGCAAAATCAAAATCCCAGGACCGTTTATAAGTTACAATGTCATTTTAAAACCAAATCAATTAACCACCAAAAGGTTAACTTCATATGAACTCAAACCTATAGCTGCAAAAGATATATATATAGACACATAAAATTAATTCATAGTAATAAATAAATAATATATCACCAATACCATCTATAATCATGAATTTGTCACCTAATGTTGTTCTTTTCTTGAATCATTTTCTTCTTTTTTCATCTGAATAATATCTTGAAGCAACCCATTGTCTCTTAACAAAGCCTCATTAACAAACCCTGAAGATCCAAAACCTCGATGATTAATCACTTGGTCATTGACAAAACCACCAAACGACGATGTGTTAACATAACTACCACTAGAACCACCAACATAACTAGAAGAAGGGGGTGTAGTAGTAGTAGTATTATTGTACAGCAATGTTGGTAGAAGAAAGTGTGAGTGTGAACCCGAAGCAGCAACGAAGCTAGTAGGTTGGTGAACGAAGCTGAGGTTAGGACGTGACGTGGCAGGAGAAGGATGTGTGTGTTGACCCTCGTAAGTAGTGACGACAATAGAAGAATCATCGGAAGAACGCTCCACGCGCTTTTTCACGCCGCAACTTGCCGTTGTACAACGATAGTAGCTCCTGTTTTTGTTTCAACGCGGTTACATTTACGTGTCCCGCAAGTCAAATATTATATTAATTAACTAATTAATTAGTGAACTACTACACTGTTGTTTATTGTAGAACACAAGAGAAATGAAATGGAAGAAATTAGTTTAATTTAAGATTATGTATATGTACCTGGGAAAAGGACTGTTTTTCACAGCTTTTTGGCCATATTTACGCCACCTATAACCATCATCTAGGTGATCAACTTCACTCTTTGTCATGAAAGCAAATCTGGGTTGTTTTTCCTTTTTTTGGTTCTTTTTCTTTGGTTTCAATCTGTAATAAGATTTATACAAAATCACCATTAGTTAGTTTAATTATGCTTCTTCTTTTTTAATAATGACACATATAAAAAAAATGAAAAATATTCTTGTAATATATATTGTGATTTTTTTTCTTAAAAATAACTAATTTATTTACTTTTTACAAGATTTTTAGTGAGCTAAAACCCTTATTTCTATTTTATTTACTAATTTCTTTTGAAATAATACGACTAATAAAAATGATAAAGTGATTAAAAGGAAGAAGAAAAAAAACAGAGACAAATGATGAGAATAGCAACGACAAGAACAGAAGGATATTTTAAGTTCAATGAATAGAAACAGAAACTGTTTCATGTTTCATTAAAATATCTCCACTCATCACGCGTTTTCTTAATTGTCACAAAAAAATGAGAAAAAATAAATAGAAGTTTTAAATTATTAGTGTATTCAATAATTAATTAATGGTAATACTCACTGTTTCTTAGTCTTGTTGTCTTGATCTTGGTCATCTTCTTCTAACTCTGCTTCATTTTTTGAAAGTTTACCTCTATGTTGTTCGATGGTGTTGTTAACTGTGGCTTCATTAGATGACGAAGAAATCGAAGAAGAATTTGGTGACACCGGAGTGTTCAACACCTCAGATGAGTCCGGGATGTTAGAACTCCCCGGTGACGGAAGAGTGTGGTGGGTTGTTGTCGTTGTTGTTGTTGTTGTGGCGACGGTGGGATCCCAATCCGATAATAAAAAAGTGTTGTTGTTGATGTAATCATGGGAACCCAACAAGTCCATGAACCCAAAAGAAGAAGATTTTTGGTCACAAGAGGAAGATGGCATGGTTTCAAAGAAGGTAGAGATTGAAGGTTGAAAAGGGAATAAAGATGTGTTGTTGTTGGTGGTGGTGCTCGGAATCTCGTCGGAGAATGCCATGGTGGTGGTGGATGATGAGTTGGTGGGGTTTGTGTGCTCCTCTCTCTTCTCCTCCTCCATTGATTTTTATGCTGTTATGTATCAATACAAAGCATGGCACATATTCCTTTTTTTATTTTTATTTTATTTTTGCTCTTTATTTTTGTTGAGAGATCTTCCTTTTTTTGATCAAAACTTGAAAAGGGAAATGTGCCAATTAAATTTTCTACTTATTATTTTGAAAGATATAGAAAGAGGAGAGAGAAAAAGAATGAAAGGGATGGTTTGTGGATTGGGGATGTTGGATTCAAATTTTGAGATTTTTTTTTTGACAAAAAAATTTGAGATTTCTTAACAAGTGTTAATTGTCACAATATATTTTTAGTTTAAATAAATTAATAGTACCTATTTTTTTTAGTTTAGACTTGTCACAAATTTCATTAAATAATACTATTGGTGTATTAACTATTATTATAAATGTAAAGTGAGAAATATGTTTTAGATGGAGATGTGCAAATGGCATTAGTTAGGGGAATAGTTAGAAAAAATTGATTACTATTTAGTACCACATATTGAAAATAGAAAGTGACATCTAATTGAAATAAATAGATAAAAATGCAACAATTATTTTCAGAAACAAATGTTACATTGAAAACATAAAGTCATTCTCCTTTTAAGAATTTGTTTGTTTTTACTAATTGACACTCAATACTAGACAAATTAAGAGAATAATTACTTTATCTCTTTTTGATGTTAGATCATGTCCACACTTAAAAGAGATTTTAAAAATTCAAAGTGAGAATTTTTTTATTTATTTATACTAATAATAATTGTTCTTTAAAAAAAACTAATACTCCTAATTTGCGATTATCTTAGCCTATAAGAATATGTTTTTAAAATCTTAACAATTTGTCGTAAAAATCAATATATCTTTATTTCGGTAAATAAATATCTTTGTTTTTTTTTTCAAAAATATCTACTATGTTTTAGAAAATGAACTTCCTATAATTATAAATGTAGTCACAAACATTTGAAGCTAGCTTCAAACTAGTTTTTATTCGTAACCAAGTTAATAGAGTTACTCACAATTTCGAGCGTACATATTTCAATCTTGTCAGTGTATTTTTCTCCCCCCTTCTCATTGTTTTAACACTATTATTTTAAATGAAATATAATGGTGAGTTTACTTTGCCTCAATAAAAAAAAAAATGAAGCTGGTTTTTGTTTTAAGATGAAAACATTGAAGCTTATATCATAAGTTATGCAAATAAAAATATCTCCCATCTGAATATAAGGGTGTGTTTGGATTGATGATTTAGAAGGGGAAGGTTCAATTTTTTTTTTTTAATTACGGACTATATATGATATTTTTCTAAAATAAATTAAGTGTGATTGAAGTATTTTATAATCGTTTATCATGTTAATATGTTAATTTTTAAAAAAATATTTTATAATGTTCGTAATTTAAAAATGAAAAGTGAATTCTCCCCTCTTTTTCCCTCTTAAACATTCCATTCAAACACACCCTAAAAAAATTAACACTAAGTAAATCAAATATACAATTAATTATTATTTGTTTATCTTGGGGTGGAAGCATCTAATCTAAATTTATTGATTAGATAAAACAGTAGATTGTGCAATAAGAAAGGTTTGATTGGGCTGGGAATTTGGACAACAGATGGGAATGAGAGGTAATCCAATTTCCAACTGGGTACGACCGACACCTGCCGTTAGCAGAGCGTACGAAGAATGGCAACACGATGTTGATAGCATTTAATGCAAAACAGGACCGCAAATGGGTCCTACTACTGTTTCACGCGGATATTTGACTGGTAACCGGTTTAGCTTGTGTAGGAAGCATTCTCGGGGTTTACACGTGGGTATAATGGGTTAATGGTTCTAGATGCTCTCTCTTCTTCATTTCTTGCACATGCAAAAAAAAAATTCCACAAACTATAATTTTTCTGAAAAATATACATTGCATATTAGATAAATTGTGTTGAATTTCTACCAAAAAAGCAACAAAAAAAAAAAACAGATCATTTGTGTTGAATTATAGGACGTTCGAAGAGTTACAGTTGACTTGATTGAGGGTGTCAAACCATAGAGTTTTGTATCAACTTCAAAGTTATACCCTCGCTCTTTTATATGAAGTGTTTCATTTGAGTTTTACATTGGTATTAAAGGTAATTAATTTATAATTGTAGGAATTGTTAATGAGATTATCGATGTATGGTAGATGATAAGCGTTTTTTTAGGAAGCCTTGTCGAAGTTCGTATAGTCGACACACATTTTCTACTTTTTTTTAACGAGTGCCACATTGGAAAGTCAAGTGGTGTATTTAGCTTTCAAGATGAAGTTGGCCTTCAAGAGTCCCTTGGTAGCTTTCTTGGTTGCTTCGGCCTTATTAATCGATTGATTCCTTTAATGTTGCAAGAACCGGTTGACAAATTAATCGTCATGATTTAAGGTGAGATGCGGTGGTGTTCGTTGGGATTATTTGGAGATTTTCTATTATGACCAAAATCTAGCCTTGTTCTTTGATCATTCTCGATTGTTGTTGGATTAGGCGGTAAATTCTTTCATTAGGTCATTTGGTTTAGTGAAATAGATTTGTGGTGGAATTCCTCCGTTGAGAAGGTAATCATTGAAGAAATTGTTTGACTTAATGCCAAGTGTAGTAAAACGAGACTGGATTGGCATCCACACATATTTTAACATAAGAGGGAAGAAGAGTGTAGTTTAAGTATCTTTTAGAGGCTTCTTCAAAAAAAAAAAATATCTTTTAGAGGAGGGGAGTGTAGTTTACTAACAAAGTATTAATGTATTTTTCCTATTATGTCATTATTACTCTATCCTTTTTCAATTCTTTTAATTTATTCTTATTAGACGATTAATGAATGATATTTTTGTAAAGTAATTTATACATATTATTTTTTTTTACAACATTAATTATATTTTTTAATTTGTATAAAATTATCAAAATGTATATAAATTGAGACAGAGAGGTGAAACACTAGGCCTTTTTCATGGTTTACAATGGGCCGCTGATATGGGATTTGATAACGTGGATTTTATTCTCGACTCCAAAACAATTATTGATGCTTTCAATGGTGGCAGTAATAATATTATCGAATTTGGGAGCACTATTCAGATGTGTAGACAATTGTATCACACTTTTTCAAAATTCTATAGTTGAGTTTAACCAAAGACAAATAAATAAGGTCGTTCACATCTTAATAAAAAATAGAGTTTATTCCCTTTTGAAATAAAACTGATTTGCTGTTAGAAAACACAGATAACAATGAACTGAAGAAATGTTCCAACGTGTTGACTTAAGAAAACAAACAAGCGCAAGCGTTGATTGCGGCATTCTGGAAACTTGAGTCATTTTTTTTCTTTAGGGGCACCTGTGTAATTTCAATTCCACCTAGGAAATCTTTCTCTAATTTTGTGCAATAAAATACTATATTTCAGAAGAAAAAGACAAATTACAAACTTGACAAAAAAATCAAAATGCGCTGAGAAACAATATATAAAAAAGTATTTATTATTTGATTTCATCTATATTAATTTCTTTATGAAAAAAAGTTTAAGGTCAGAATAACCTTAGAGTGTGTTTAGATGAGGTAATTGACAAATTTTAAAGAATTTAGAATTTTAAGTAATTTAAATGATTCAATTAAATTACTTTCATTTCTCAATAGTTTTGTTTGGATAGAGTACTAAAAAAAATTATAGTAATTATTTTTGGGCAACTTTTACAAATTATAATTTTTTGGGGCCAAATTTAAAAATTAAAACTTGGGGTCAATTTGTAAAGTTCAAAAAAATTTAGAGGTCAAATTATAATTTTTGAAAAATTTGAGGGGCCAATTTGCAATTTTTTGGAAATTTATTGGGGTCAAATTGAAATTTTGGGAAAATTTAAGGACCAAAATGCAAATTTTGAAAAATTA
>Ga0099826_10003089_pt1 | contig 11148 bp, 8 predicted proteins | sample Mtrugardesep15_FD_76830 | JGI IMG/M metagenome (GOLD analysis project Ga0099826, IMG submission 76830) | Root nodule microbial communities of legume samples collected from California, USA - M. trunc garden sep15 | ecosystem: Host-associated > Plants > Roots > Nodule | place: USA: California...
AAACTGAAATAAAAATTATTTGATTAGGAAGACTTGAATAGATGTTTTACCAGACACAATATTTTAGTTTGATGGTTTAGCAGCTTTCAGGTTTCATATGATGATGTTAGAAAATTTTAATTCCTTATGGTACGTTGGAATGGAGGACTTGGGAAGACTTTGGGAAGGGGAGGGGGGGTAATGTTCATTTTCGGTTTAAGAGAGATTTATATACAATAATGTTTTCAAATTTATATAAGTTATTTAATTAGAAGGTTAATACTTAAAGTAAAAATTTATTCCTCTTTCTTTTCCCCAAAACCCTTCATTCAGACACACTCTTAAGAGTTTGTACTCCACCAAATTTATCAAAAAAAAAAAGTGTTTTACCGAAATAAGATAATGCTTTGAAGCATGGTAGCATTATTTATGAAACTTGATGCAGGTAAGACAGTTGAATCCCTTTTGTTCCCAACCAATTTGGAGAGGGAAACGGATTTACTGTCTGTAGCTTCATTTATAATATTGTTATGATGTGGTGTTGAAAGGAAGTATGGTTATAATCAGTTGCCAGTGACTGTTATTGTTTGGGGATCTGTCGAATAGTCATTTTTTTTTTTTGAACATCATTGTTCTAAACAAAATTCCAACTTTTTTGTAGTATATGGATATGTAGTGTACCGAACTTATTTTATGCATGGAACTAAGATGTTTTGTTGGTCAGGACACACAATTGCTTCTATGGGAACTGGAAATGGACGAGATTGTAGTGCCCTTGAGGCGAGGTCCTCCTGGCGGATCGCCAACTTTTGGATCCCCAACTTTTAGTGCTGGAAGCCAGTCATCACATTGGGACAATGCAGTCCCATTGGGTACCTTACAGCCTGCTCCAAGCATGCGGGATGTTCCGAAAATCTCTCCGCTGGTAGCTCACCGTGTGCATACCGAGCCACTTTCTAGCTTGATATTTACCCAAGAATCTGTACTCACAGCCTGCCGGGAGGGGCACATCAAAATCTGGACGAGACCTGGCGTAGCTGAGAGCCAGCCAAGCAACTCTGAAACCTTGTTAGCAACTAGTCTCAAGGAGAAGCCTTCACTTTCTAGCAAGATCGGCAATTCTATCTACAAACAATAACCAAATCTTAATCTAAAGGGAGTTTTAAGCTTTTTTTTTTTTTATATTTTTTTTTATGGTTTGTTGATCTTTTATTCGGCTGGTTAATTTTAACATCTTGATTTAAGTAAAGATGAACCAGCTGGTTTATTGTATATTCAGTTATTAACGGATGAGCATGCCATTGATAGAACTATATGAGGATGGGGGGGAGAGTTCTCTCCAGCCGCCTCCTGTAATTACAAAACGGCCGTTACTAGGATATCTGATTAGTGATTACAGGAATAATGTGAAATTGGTCTTTGGAGATCGGTACTTTTGAAGTGCATACATACAAGCCATTATTTATTGTTCTTGTATACTAAGCAACTTGTATTGCATAAATCTGGGGAGTGAGCTGTGTCCTTGTCTACTGTTAATGCATGAACTAAAATGTGATTGAATATATATTCTTGTGATAACAGAATTTTGAGAATTTTTTTTGTTAAATATGATTTTTATCAATAATGTTGGACAAATTCGATCTTTATAAAATCATTATTTATTTTTAGTGCTTGCATTTTAGTATGTGGTTTTAGTTATTGCCAGTCTTTCATCACGGGTGAAGTGCACACGGTTTGGTATTTTAGAGACTGAATTAGAATTTTTTTTTATTTTTTTTTTGCTTTCGCACCGGTTTTCGACCCATCGCGACTAATTCGGCTCGTGCGTAGAGGCATGCGCACTGGCCAAGAGTTGTTCCTCCTAGGATTCGAACCTGATATTTCTCGGGTACGTTCTTGGAAGGAGCTCCTTGCCACTGGAGCCCAAGCAACTTGGTTGAATTAGGAATATTTTTAAGAAGATTAGAAACAATTTTTGCCAGTATTTTAGAAATCTAAGGTTAGCGGACACATGTAATTAGCCAACTCTTCCAAAAATGATAAAAGTCTTGAGGACTTAGGCATCTTTATTTGCCCAAATTTGACTAGTAGGTTTGCTCTCACTATAAAAAAATATAATTATTTGGTGTGAATGTATATCACTGTCATTTTCCAGAAAAAACATTATGTTTTTTTTATTCAAATTAGAAAATATAAGACAAGGGCTCATAGTTTTTTTATTTTAAGTAAGTATGTTATAACTACATAGAAATTCACTGATTTAAGCATCGACTCACGATATCCTTATCTTATGAGTGCTAGTGCTAGGCTGCTAGCTATATAGTACGATGAAACGACATATATGTGTGCATATGTGATACGTCCATTATTTCACTTTAGTTGCTTTTAAGTAGTGTCAACAACGGATGGTTTGAGATTGGTAGGAGCTCATGTAACAGTAACACCATGCATATCAAGTGTTGAGTGAACACGTTCATGTGATCATGTCGTCTTCAAAAACTCAGTCCTTCAAAGAGTTGGATCTTTGAGATGTCTGGGGTAGGTGAACCATTGTTCTCGTAAGCAATAGCGTTGTTGGCCAGAATTAATTTTTGAGACTGTTTGCATTGATTGCGATAAACAAACAACGAACACCAAGGTCCAAGGCAATCACATACAATTACAAATGATAACGTACTCCCTCCGTCTCATGACCTATTTTGACTAACTGTCCTCCAAATAAATGAAAGATAATATTACTTGTGTCTCAAATCTATGAAGAAAAAAAAAAGTTATACAAAGTTTATGCATTTGATTAAAAATTTAAACCAAATATATCTGTTTTGTTTGATTTTTTTTTTTTGCTTTAATGTCACTTTGATTAATAAAATTTTATTTTAGTTTTTCAATTTTTTCTTGTAAATGTGACCGTGACCGGAGTGAGTAATGGTCGGAGTGAGGGATGGTTATCATTGAACAAAATAATAACTAAACTAAACTACCAACCTATATATATAAGGTATGAACAATGGAAAAAGTTTGTACAGAAAAAGAAAGAATGGAGAAAGCGATACGAAGAAGTTGGGAGAAGAAAACACGAAGCTAGGGACAAAAATCTGCAGTAGTGCAGCCGCAAAAGAAGAAAGACGTGCTGTTCCTGGAAATCTCAACCATTGTTTCAATTTAAGAATGTCATCAAACTCATAATCATAAATCTCAAACCTTCTCACGTAATCATTCATTTTCATGTCATCAAACTCAATTTTGTTTGTTTCATGATTGCAAACTTATTCATAGGAATGCAATCTTAGGAATCTTTTATGCATAAATATTTAACTTGTTACATCATAAAAAAAAATCAACTCATTTTTTTTACGAGAACGGGCCAAAGCAAAAAAAAAAAAAATCAACTCTAATGCGCAGTAGAAAAATGGTTTAAATTTTGAAATTGAGAGATAAATTTGTAAATTTTAAAATAGAGGAAGAAAATCATAAATGAGAAAACATATGATGTATTTAAGCTTGAATTATTATTATTTATTTACATTAACCCTCTAGTATTTTTGTGGAAATGAGTCATTGTAATTTGAAGCTCGAGTATGAGGTAAATATAACCTTGCCAAAATATGTTTCATCTAAGAATCAAGTCAAACTTAAATTCTTTTAAATGATTTATTCTTAATAAAATTATTTACCATTTGAGTTCAATTGCTTCGCTATTTAAGCCTGAAATTTTTTAACAAGAAGACTTTCAATTTGTAGTTGAAGTCAACTACGAAAAATTATTGTACCGTCCTTATATCGTGGGTGGGGGTAATCCTCATATGTCCGATGTGTGTGGTGAAATGACAAAGCAATGAAAGCATTTCTTATGACCGTGAAATGACAAAGTAGTGAAGTACCATTGAATAGCATTAGTATTAGTATGACGATTTTCCTTTGAGAGCTGAGTGAGATTATGTTTAAGGGCGTGGTAGTTGTCAAATATTCTAATTTCTAAATTTAGGATCTATGAAATTTAATTATGGTGCCATGCTCAAAGAAAAAGCTCTAAACAAACACACCCCTTTACCTTTGTCGATGCAATTGAATAATTGAACATAATGTAGTACTACTAGTACATCAAATCCCAATTGAATGCATTTTGCAAACAATGTAGTGATGTACCCGTCAAATACAACGCACCGACGGACAGAACCAATGGAAAAGTGGCAGGTCCGACATATGTTATCTTGAATTTTACGATAAAGATCGTACATTTTTTTGTCGGGTTAACAATTGCTCTAGTAGCATTGTTTAAGGAACCACTAAAGAAAATTATGTCTTGAAAATATAAGTCAAACACTTGTTAAAATTATAACGGTGTAATTTCTAATACAAAAATTGTTACTTTAAGATGCATAAACAATACCTATAGAGCACTTGTTAACATTTTCATTTTTTTTAATATCAAATTTTTATTTTACTTTCAATAAAAAAAATCTTCAATTCTTAGTCACCAAAATTTTTCCATTTTTACTATTAGTCTATCTTTTTAAGTAAAGTCATATGTAAATTTTATATTTTAGAATAAAATTTTGCAGAAAAATTTATAATATTATAAAAATGTCTTTCAAAAAAATTAATTTTTTTGGGAGAAATTTTTACAATATTTTACACATTTTTGCACAATTTCAATAAAAAAAATCATGAGTTGACTTAAAAATAGGGACAAAAAATTATAAGTGAAAAATTGCACATTTTTGCACAATTTCAACCTTGATATTTATTTATTTCTGTGTTTGGTTCTTGCTTATTTTTTTTTTATAATTTTATACTATTTTTATTTTATTTTTGTAAAAATCAATATAATTATATTTTGGAATGTCGTGGTTGTGAATCATTGGATTTAGTAAAATTTATAATGTCGTAATTGTCGTTGCTACAATAGTTATGATTGTAAATCAAAGACTAAGTTACTCCTCTGTCCGCGCACAAGTTGATCCTAGGACTGTTTCTATAAAATAGAGGCTCAATTCTCTTTTTAAAATATGCTCTAGTAAACTAAAAATGCAATTTTTTTTTAGCTAAGCTTCATTAAAAAATCATAATCAGAAGAACTTCTAAACATGACACGAAATAAAAAAATTAAGTGAAATAGAGGTGAAATTTACTTAACGATGTCGTTTGAATTTGTCACTCCTCTATTGTGGGAAAGGAGAAAACGAATGATTTATACGGAAAAAAATGATTCTTGTAATTCTTTTAATGAAATAAATTTGTAATGAAGTAAATTATTTTGATGAAATAACAACATTGACTATGAGAGAGACAAAATCATCTAACATAGTCATCCAAGTGCTGCCCGACCAGCATAACAACATATGTGTAAGTTCTCCATAAAAACACATGTGTAAAATTATTCACGGTAATCAAAATAAAAATGTGTGATTTACTCGAATCTATTTTGTATGACAAGACATAATCTCAAAGTGAATCATTAATAACCTTATCGTTGGTAAATTTTGAAAGTGGAAAAGTGGCAGAAGGTTCCATACAATGCCACGTAAGTTAGAGAATCCCACCTTAGCTGGCTACTATCCCTCCCTCCCAACAGCATCTGTCACTCTTATATCTCTCTTTCTTCAACACTCACTTCACATGCTTCACTTGCTTCCTCTTCAACCCTTTTCCTTTCAGATCTAAACACTTTTTTCAAATCAAAAACCTCTTCCTTATTTTCATAACAAATCAAACCTAGAATTTGACAAGTTTGAAGCATGAAATGAAGTAGTTTCTATCTTGTAAAGTTTTCACAATGATGGGTTTCAACCCATCATCCAAAATGGGTACCAAAAACTTGCATGAAATTTCAAACAAGAAAAGAGTTCCAACAAGAGTATGGTTAAGCTTCCAAATATCAATGGCTGTCCTCGTGGGTGGAAATCATACTTCATCAAGGTTTTGTACTCGCTAAATTCTTCTCTCATTCTCTCTCTGGCTTTTCAATTTCTCTATTCTCTCTCTAAATTTCTCAAAAATCTTGTCTTTTTGACTAATTCAAACAACCCTTTTGTTCAAAGCTCTTGAAAAATTCATGGATACGAAGATCCTGAATTCCCAGATCCTTAATGGGTCAACGATTCGACGTTTGTTCTTTCGATCAATCGTGCTTGCAGCTACCATTTCAATGATTGCGCTTCTTCGCGCTTTATCAAACTATGATTTGGAAAGTTTTGCATCAAATTTCAACTGTTTTGCAGATTTAGAAAACAACGTCACTTCAAACCCCAGTTCTTATTTCTTTCAGAATCGAATCTGGGGTTCGATGAATTGCGAAAAAGATGTAAACTTGACAGTGAATGTGGTCACTGAGTTAATGGGTAAGCAGTTTTTGAACTGTGAAGCGAATACCCTTTGTGTTGGTGAAGGTTCTTCAATGGCTGTTAAAGCAATGAAACAGTTGGGTTTTTCAACTGTTAGTGGTGTTTATACCAACCGTTTTTTCTCCCTCAAGATGAAGAATATCGTTTATGAGCTAGATTATCAAGATTCTTCGTTTGATTTCGTTTTGTCTAGGGACCTCGATAAGGTTTCTGTCCCTGCTTTGCTTGTTCTTGAGGTTGAGCGTGTTCTTAAGCCTAATGGAATTGGTGCACTTCTTGTTGGTGCTAAAAGTTCACATCACAATGATTTGATTAGATCAGCTACACCAGTTTCATCATTGTTGAGATCTTCTAGTGTTGTTCATGTCGATTCTATTGATGATGAACTTAACCTTGTTGTTTTCAAGAAAAGATCTGAAAATGCAACAACTTTTTTCAATCATAATCAGTATAGTTTGCCTGCTGATTGTCCTAGTTTGACATTGACCAAACCTCTCATAGATCTGATGGAACCACTTGTGAGTGAAAAACTGACGCCGATGCCGGTTTCATATTTGCCTAAGTTTGTAGATGTTTCTACTAGGAAGAGGTTGGTGTATATTGATATTGGGGTAGGAGAACTTTTGAATGCAAATGTTACTGATTGGCTCATACCTTCATATCCTATTGATCAGAAAGCTTTCAATGTGTATTTTGTTCACTACAACACTTCTATAATGCTGTCTTATGTGAAGAGACCCGGTATCACGTTTGTTTATCACCCTGGATTAGCCGGTAAGGTCGCTGCTGAGGCTGATAATGTCGGAGACGAAGAGCTGGATCCTTTTGTTGGGGAGGAAGAGTTTGATTTCCTTGCTTGGTTCAAAGAAACTGTGCAATATGCTGATTTTGTTGTATTGAAGATGAATGCTGGTGAAGTTGAACTCAAGTTTTTATCTGATGTATTTGACAGTGGAGCTATATGCTTTGTTGATGAATTGTTTCTAAGATGTCCTGTGAAAGAAGATGGTGATAAAACTAATGCCTTGACAAACAAGGAAAATTGCATGGAGATTTACACAAGTCTCAGAAACAGTGGTGTATATGTGCATCAATTGTGGGGAGACTAAATTGCATACAAGACCAAACCTTAGGTGTTTAGCCTTTGGTGATTATGGTGTGATAATAAATTATGTGTGCTTATTAGAACTTTTATGTGTTTGATGTATTTGGACTATAGTCCAATTATCTTGTGTGTTGTTGTATGTTAAGATTATGTAGGATGCTATGAACATCCCAGTGCTTTATGGTTGGGTGCTTAAGACTAAATAAACAACCATTGTTGTTGTGGTTTGCTAGTAAAATATGTGTGGTTTATTTGTGATGTTTTTTTCCTATGTTTGAGGAAGTTGTTTAGTTATTATTTTTAGTTGGTGATTGGTTTGAGTTGATACCATTTAAAAATTGGCTTGATCATGACAGACAAATAGAAAGCCATAGAAAATTAAAAAAAGAATGATCCAATTTGTGATTGGATCAATAATCATTGCCATACTTGAATCATATTGTTGCCACGCCACTAAAATTAACAAAAGTAATAGTAGTAGTTCATTGTATCTTGAACAGACAAATCATTATGTTCATCCCAACAGTTGATTTTTATAATATTATAAAAATCTTAATGTTCATAAATGTAGTGTTGACAGTAAAACAGTGTTTGAAAGCAAAACTGAACCTTCCTATTTTCAGATTTGAGATGATAAAAGCCACGAAAAGTGTTTATAATAAGGAAAGACAACTAGCTAGAAAAGGCACGAAAAGTGTATATAAAAGCAGAACCTTTTAATTATAAACACGATTGATTTCAATGCTAATTTATAAATCTAGATTTATGACATTTATTCAATTCATCTTTACACGTCACGGACTTAGTTAAGAGTCATAATCAACAATTCAACATCAAGGAGCTCTTGAATCTGTCGTTTTATGGCAACGTGCACATCCGTTCAATTAATCTTTTCACATGCTGTTAATACGGATATTAGTTGAGAAATGCTAACATGCTTAAAAGCACTCTTTACAAATTTCAAATTATACTCCTTTCTTGGTTTCAATTATAAGCAAGTTTTTATGTTTTAGATTCATTTTGTTGTAATTGATTCAAAGATGATGTTGGAGTTTGTCAAAAATCGTGTCGCAATTTGGAGAAATTGTAACACGATTTTGGTTCAGAAATTTGAAGGTTTTGGTTCGCAAAATTTCGTGGCAAAAAGGGGAGGCATCGTTGCACAAATTGAAGATAATGTTACTAACGTGAAATTGTGATACGATGGGTGCAAATTGTGACAAAATTCTTCAAAACTTGTGCTCTATATAAAACTTCATTCTTCATGTTATGAGCATGACTGAAAGAGAGAGAAACTTAGAGAATCAAATGAGGTAACTTTAGGTTGAGTGTCTTTGGTGAGAGGTTCTCTTAGGTTGGGAACCATTTGTGACCACATTGGGTTAGTGACATCATTGTGTCTCTTGTTCATGAAAAGAGATCGGGAAATCAATAGAAATTAGGCTTGTTTTTTGAGAACTTATTGAAGCTAATTCACGTTACCTTTTTGTATCTTTTTGTAAAGAATTCATTGATAGTGAAACAAAGTTATCTCTCTTCCTCCATAGAAGATAATTGTTGGACCGAACTGAGTAAATATTTTTTGGTGTGTTTGTTTCTCTTCTCTCTTTATCTTTTGTTTGTGGTTTTGTGCTTTACACTTAGTTCCTAGATTAGACCTAGGTCTGATATTGTTGTTGCTTGAAGATAATTTGATATTTGTTACTACTTCCTTTTTGCTCCACACATATAAGTTTCATTGGTGTGATTATTTGTTTGAATTCACAACACATTAGATAAATGTGATGTGATTTTGTCAAAAAAAATGTTGTATGTGATATAGTCCACATACATTATTAATTAAACTAGCGAAAAGATTCTTTTTATTGCGCTAACGTTTGAAAATTATGAACGGTGTTTTTTCTTATAAAATTTTGGTTTTGATTGAAAGTAAAAATATAAACGTTTGTTATAGAAAAAGTTTAAGAGTATAATTGGAATAATGAAAAAGTAAGTATAAATATATTCATTTAATTTGTTATACTTTTTAAATGATAAATGAAAAAAAAATAGATATACATATATGCATATTGTGTTTGTTACATTTGTTTTAATATTTAAATTTATTCTTATCTATTTATTACATGTGTTATCTGTATTGAAAATTAAAGGTATTTTTAAAAAAAAAAGTTTAACCTAAAAGTGCTGAAAAGGACAGTTTTTTTAAATATACTAGTATAGATAAACCTAAAAATAAAAATTTGCTTATAATTGGAGTACTCCGTCTTACATTATTCTCTGAAGAAAAGGTTGAAACTGACAGAACTTGGGGAAAAAAAAAGATGACTAAAGCTCTCGCTAGGTATATCACATATTTTGGTAAGTTGACTACTGTACCTTTTGTATCTTTATCACCAATACATTAGACAATTAACAACAAATTATTCATTTCACAAATGGTTTTGTATGCATTTGCAAACGAAAACAATTTGAAGAAGGGTGACAAACTTATATTTACATTCTTTAAACCTCCATGTTTTACAAAAGTTAAAATTATGCATCGCGATGTAGGACATCAATGTTGCACATAGTATATGACCCTCGCAGACTTGTTGGATATCATTTTATTTTTGGGCAAATAGTTCAAGTAAAAAAAGTGATTCCAAGAGAAAATTGAAGCAATCTAAAAGTAACGGACAAACAAGCTCGTTTGAGGCATTGTCGTGTACAATAAGCCTGTAGCTGATTTTAGACCAAGTGTCATATAAATTCCATTCCCCTTCTCTCTTTTTTCCCCTCATTGAAAATACCAGAATAAATGAGGGAGAAACCATAAAAAATGAAAAGAAAGCAGGGGTAAGTAACAAAGTATAATTATTACAGTTGGGCTGTACAGGAAGTTTATGGAATTAACAGGATATTTTGTTCACTCGGTCCCTACTTTTATCTCCAAAAGCCTCTCAACTGGTTGTCTGCAAATCGGGCATCTATTTGTCTGGAATCTCAATACCTTTGCACATCCACTACACATGCACTGTAATAAAAGTAGAAATTCAGCCAAAGTATGTCACGGACTCGGACCAAATAAGTAATTTTCAGCAGTTAAATTTGCAAAACTATGATGAGTTTGTTTAGAACCTAAAACTGAAATTGTTTCAAAAGAAGGTAAAGGTTATTTTTATAAATAAGAAGATATTTGCCAAGATTGGTCATAATATTGATTGATATTTGATGACTACCATCATCATTCAATCAACTAATCAAAGAAAAATTTCATTCAAAAAAGGATGCTGAATATACCATATGTCGGCAGGGATGAACAATGGTGTCACGCGGTTCTGACAAGCAGATCACACACTCTTTTCCTTGTTCATTGTCATCCACGTCACTCTCCACTGAGTTTCCAATACCATATATCTCCTGCAGCTCATATCGCATTCCATTTACTGACAAGATCTGCTTAACAACTTTTACCCGGAATTCTCCTTTTTCCTTCTCAAACACCGCTTGAGTTATCTGAGAGTTTGGTTTACTAGATGTCTCAGTTTCATTTGATCCATCATGATTATTGGATGATGCATCTGCCTTCACTGCTAGAGGGTAAACATCAATGTCACCCACCTTTACTAAATCTGACTCCTCAAACATTGAAAAGTTAATACCAGTTCCAGCTTGCTGTCTAAACTTCTGTCCAAGACCTTGCTGGAATTGTACAGTCACAGGTGCAAGATGGGTTTCCTT
>Ga0099826_10003090_pt1 | contig 11147 bp, 8 predicted proteins | sample Mtrugardesep15_FD_76830 | JGI IMG/M metagenome (GOLD analysis project Ga0099826, IMG submission 76830) | Root nodule microbial communities of legume samples collected from California, USA - M. trunc garden sep15 | ecosystem: Host-associated > Plants > Roots > Nodule | place: USA: California...
AACCGACATGAGCGATATCGCAGAACGCGTAAAGAAAATTGTAATTGATCATCTTGGCGTTGACGCCGACAAGGTTGTCGAAGGCGCCAGCTTCATTGACGATCTGGGCGCTGATTCGCTCGATACCGTTGAACTGGTTATGGCGTTCGAAGAAGAATTCGGCGTCGAAATTCCCGACGACGCAGCTGACTCGATCCTGACCGTCGGCGACGCCGTAAAGTTCATCGAGAAGGCTCAGGCCTGATCGACCTTCATGGGGAGGTGCAATATCCTCCCGTCCTTGGCCCGGCTCGTCCGGGCCAATGTTTTATAGGCGGACGGTACATGCCCCGGGCGGGGCGTGTTCCGGGCGATGCATGAGATCACGGGCCGGAAACAGCGCCCGCAGCCATCATGCGGACATTTGAAATACTGCAACATCGAATGAACATTCCTGATGTCCGGCGTTGCATGAAGACCGATGATTTGGATAAGGGCGGAGCGTTGGCGATGAGGCGTGTCGTTATCACCGGTACCGGCATGGTATCTCCTCTTGGATGTGGGACGGAAGTGACCTGGGAGCGGCTTTTGGCCGGCCAGAACGGCGCCCGTCTCGTGACTGAATTCGAAGTCGAAGACTTGCCCGCAAAGATCGCCTGCCGCATTCCCGTCGGCGATGGTTCCAACGGCACCTTCAATGCCGATGACTGGATGGAACCCAAGGAACAGCGCAAGATCGATCCTTTCATCCTGTACGGCATGGCTGCCGCCGACATGGCGCTTGCCGACGCGGACTGGCACCCGGAAACGGACGAGGACCAGATCGCTACTGGCGTCATGATCGGCTCCGGCATCGGCGGCCTGGAAGGTATTGTCGAGGCGGGCTATACGCTGCGAGACAAGGGCCCGCGGCGCATTTCTCCATTCTTCATTCCCGGCCGTCTGATCAACCTCGTATCCGGCCAGGTTTCCATCCGCCACAAGCTGCGCGGACCGAACCATGCCGTGGTCACGGCCTGCTCAACCGGCGCGCACGCCATTGGCGATGCCGCCCGTCTGATCGCGTTCGGTGACGCCGACGTCATGGTCGCCGGTGGCGCTGAATCGCCGGTCTGCCGCATCGCGCTTGCCGGCTTCGCCGCCTGCAAGGCGCTTTCGACCCAGCATAATGACGATCCGCAGAAGGCCTCTCGCCCCTATGACCGTGACCGCGATGGTTTCGTCATGGGTGAAGGTGCGGGCATCGTCGTTCTGGAAGAGCTGGAGCACGCCAAGGCGCGCGGCGCGAAGATTTATGCCGAAGTCGTCGGTTACGGCCTTTCCGGTGATGCCTATCACATCACCGCTCCGTCCGAGGATGGTGAAGGCGCCTATCGCTGCATGTCGATGGCGCTGAAGCGCGCCGGCCTGACGCCGGATGATATCGATTACATCAACGCCCATGGTACTTCCACCATGGCGGATACGATCGAGCTTGGCGCGGTCGAGCGCCTGGTCGGCGAATCGGCCGCGAAGATTTCGATGTCTTCCACCAAGTCCGCCACCGGCCATCTTCTTGGTGCGGCGGGCGCTATCGAGGCGATCTTCGCCACGCTTGCGATCCGCGACAACATCGTTCCGCCGACGCTGAACCTCGACAATCCCGATGTGGAGACGAAGATCGACCTGGTGCCGCACAAGGCGCGCAAGCGGCAGGTCAACGTGGCGCTTTCGAACTCCTTCGGTTTCGGCGGCACCAACGCTTCCCTCGTGCTGCGTCGTTACGAGGCATAATCGCGGCGGCGGCTCTGCCGCCGCGCTGGCGCCCTCCCACCGGGTGCTGACAAAGGCCGTTCTTTCCTTTGAAGAACGCATTGCGGCTTGCGAAAGCCATTCCGGTTTTCGCGCCGATATTGTAGTCGTTTATGGGAGGCGTTTGCCGGTTCGGGGTGATTTCCGGCCGCAGGCTGCTTCCTTCATCGGCTTTGTCCGAAACGATGTTCGTGAAGCAGAAAGATATGCTTCACGATATCTCCATGTGGTGCAGGAAGACATTCCGAACCTGTTTTTGCCGCATTACCTGCGCAAAAAGCGCTGACAACGCCGAACTGAAAAGGACCGACGGTGAGCGACACGAACCAGAACAGCCAGGGACCATACGGACAGAACGGCGCGGGCGAAGGCAATCGCGGCCCGATCATTCCGAAATCCCCGACGGAAGCCTTGCGGCCGGAAAAAGTACCCGCGCCGCCCAAGCGCTCCCGCAAGGCCCATGGCCAGCTTGTAATCTTTCTGAATTTTCTGATGACGCTTGCAGTCGCTGTCTGTGTGCTGGCCATTGCCGCTTTCTATTACATGATCAATGCGTTCCAGGAGCCCGGTCCGCTTCAGACGAACACCCATTTCACCGTGCGTAATGGCGCCGGCATCATCGAGATCGCCAATAATCTCGAGCGTAACGACGTCGTCTCCAACGCCCGTGTCTTCCGCCTGATGACCGGCAGCTACCTGCAAAAGGATCAGACGCTGAAGGCTGGCGAATACGAGATCAAGGCCGGCGCTTCGATGAAGGACATCATGATGTTGCTGGAGTCCGGCAAGTCGATCCTTTATTCCGTGTCGCTGCCGGAAGGCCTGACCGTGAAGCAGATGTTCGCACGCCTTGGGGCAGACGAAGTGCTGGACGGCGAATTGCCCTCGGCCCTTCCGCCGGAAGGCAGCCTGCGCCCCGATACCTATCGCTTTACCCGCGGCACCAAGCGCGAAGAAATCATCAACCAGATGAGTGCGGCGCAGGACAAGCTGATCGACATGATCTGGGAACGGCGCGATCCCGACCTGCCGATCAAGACCATCGAGGAATTTGTGACGCTTGCCTCGATCGTCGAGAAGGAAACCGGCAAGGATGACGAGCGCGCCCATGTCGCTTCCGTTTTCTACAACCGTCTGAAGAAGGGCATGCGTCTGCAATCCGACCCGACGATCATCTACGGTCTGTTCGGCGGCGATGGCAAACCGTCCGATCGCCCGATCTACCAGTCGGACCTGCAGAAGCAGACGCCGTTCAACACCTATGTCATCAAGGGCCTGCCGCCGTCTCCGATCGCCAATCCGGGCCGGGCGGCGCTTGAGGCCGTTGCCAATCCCTGGCGCACGGATGACCTTTATTTCGTTGCCGATGGCACCGGCGGGCACGTCTTTGCCAAGACGCTGGAAGAGCACAACGCCAATGTGCGCCGCTGGCGCAAGATCGAGGCTGAGAAGGCTGCTTCCGGCGCCAATCCCGATGTTGTCGTGGATGGTCAGCCGGGCGGGGCCGAGGCGGAAAAACCCGCTAACAACTGATAATCTCGACCGGGCCCTGTGATCCACAGGGCCCGGTTTTGTAAGGCATGACGGGGGGCTTCCAGATATGACATTGCAATCGATGACCGGCTTTGCGCGCAGCGAAGGAACCTCCGGCCGTTACCGCTGGGCGTGGGAATTGCGGTCCGTGAACGGCAAGGGGCTCGATGTGCGCCTGCGTCTGCCGACCGGTCTTGAAGCGCTGGAAACCGCCTTGCGGGAAGTCGCGGGCGAGCATCTTTCCCGTGGCAATATTCAGGCTGGCCTGACGCTCTCCATTGCGGAAAACCGGCTTGAGGCCGTGATCAACCGCGATGCGCTCGCGGCGGTTCTGGCGCTTAAGAAGGAGCTTGGTAATGTCGTTGAAGACAAGCCGCTGAGCTTCGATACGTTGCTTACACTGCGAGGTCTCGTCGATTTTCGCGAGGCGGAAGACGATGCGGAAGCGCAGGCCGCACGTAATAGCGATGTGCTGGCCGGTTTTGCGATTGCCGTCGAGAAGCTGAAGGACATGCGTGAGCGGGAAGGGGCGTCGCTGTTCGCCATCCTGTCCGGCCATATCGACCGCATAGAGCAGCTTGTGGACATCATCGAGAATGATCCGTCCCGTCAGCCGGAACAGATCGCGGCAAGACTTGCCCAGCAGATCGCGCTTATCGGCGATGGCCTGCACGGGCTCGACCGTGACCGCCTGCATGCCGAGGCGGCGTTGATTGCCACCAAGGCGGATCTGCGCGAAGAGATCGACCGGTTGCACGCCCATGTCCAGGCTTCCCGGGAACTGCTGACCAATGGCGGTCCCGTGGGGCGCAAGCTCGATTTTCTTGCACAGGAATTTAACCGCGAGTCGAATACAATCTGTTCCAAATCGAATGCGAGTGCGGTAACCGCAGCAGGCATAGAGCTGAAAGTGGTGATCGACCAGTTTCGCGAACAGGTCCAAAATCTGGAGTAGACCCCATGGTCCCGGTGAATAATTCTCCCGTCACGATTGCCCGCCGAGGGCTGATGCTGGTGATTTCTTCGCCATCGGGCGCGGGTAAATCCACGATTGCCCGCAACCTGCTCGACAAGGACAAGAATATCGGCCTGTCCGTCAGCGTCACGACCCGCCCGCGCCGCCAGAGCGAGATTGACGGCATCCACTACCATTTCATTTCCAAGCGCGATTTCGAGCGTCTGCGGGACAGCGACGCGCTGCTGGAATGGGCCGAAGTTCACGGCAATTTCTACGGCACGCCGCGCGGGCCGGTGGAAGATGCCATGGCTGCCGGTCGCGACATGCTGTTCGACATCGACTGGCAGGGCGCCGAACAGCTGCAGGACAAGATGAAGGCGGACGTCGTCTCGATCTTCATCCTGCCGCCGACCATGACCGAACTTCAATCGCGCCTGCACCGCCGCGCCGAAGACACCGAAGAGGTGATCAAGACCCGGCTCCTCAATTCCCGTGCCGAAATCGAGCACTGGCGCGATTATGACTATGTGATCCTCAATGACGACCTGCAGGCCGCCTTCGAGGCCGTCGAAGCAATCGTGAAGGCCGAACGCGTCCGCCGCGACCGCCGCCACGGCATGTTCGATTTCGTGCGGGCGTTGCTTGAGGAAGAGCCGGAACTCTGATCTACGCGATAAATCCGCGCGCAAGCCATTGGCGGGACAGTCGCTCATCATCGGCGTCTTCAGCCCAGCCATGACCAGTGTCGACCATCTCCAGAACGACCTCCGCTCCGGCTGACGCTAATTGGCTGGCCAAATGTGGCGCATCGGAGGGGTGACGCCGGTCGTCGCGGGCGCCGGCCAGTAGCAGTGCCGGATATCCTGCAAGGCTCGGAAGAGGCTGGTCCTTTCTTGGAGATAACGGGCGAAGCAGGATGGCGGCTTTCGACAGACGCCTGTTCTGGCATACCGTTTCAGCCGCCATGATCGCGCCGTTCGAATATCCGACGAGAATGGGCTTTTGCCCCGTTTGCAGAGCCACAAAGGTGAGGAACCCGCAAAGCTTGGCAGCCTGATGTCTCAGATCATCGATATCGAGTTGTCTGTCGGGTTTCCTGCGAAAAAATGCGAAACCATTCTCCCAGGAAACAGCGCCCCTCAGCGCGTATAAGACACCCTTGGGAAAGACGGTGCGGCCAAACGAAATGAGGTCATCTTCCGTTCGTCCCGATCCATGCAGCAGGACAATTGTGCAGTCGGGCGTTCCGGCGGGAATGTCGATCTTGTAGTGAAAACCGGCACTCTCCACGCACTTGTTCCTCTATTCGCAGATGTCCACGATTCCGTGCCCTAACGTTTGGAGCGGCGCATTAGATGGCGAATTTACAGGCAGTTCGCCAACGTCACGAACTCTTCCACCGACAGCGTTTCTGCTCGCCGCGTGGGGTCGATACCGGCTTTTTCCAACAGCGTTTCGCCGCCGAGGCTTTTCACGCTCTGTCGCAGCATCTTGCGGCGCTGGCCGAAAGCGGCTTCGGTGACCTTTTCAAGCTTGGCAACATCGCAGGGCAATGGCTTGTCCTTCGGCAGCAGGTGCACGACGGTGGAGGTCACTTTTGGCGGCGGGCTGAAGGCCTGTGGCGGGACGTCGAAGGCCATCTCCGCGACCGTGCGCCAGCCGGCGAGAACGCCCAGACGCCCGTAATGATTGTCGCCTTCTTCAGCCACGATGCGCTGGCCGACTTCCTTCTGGAACATCAGCGTCATGGAAAGCCAGAAGGGTGGCCATTGTTTCGGCAAAAGCCAGTTGACCAGCAATTGCGTGCCGACATTGTAGGGCAGGTTGGCGATGATGCGCACCGGTTCGCCGAAGGGAACCAAAGCCTCGAAATCGGTCTGGAGGGCGTCGCCCTCGATGACCTCGAGCCGTCCGGGATAGTGCGCCTCGATTTCCGCCAGCGCCGGCAGGCAGCGGCTGTCGCGTTCAACGGCGATGACCTTTTTCGCCCCGAGCGAGAGAATGGCGCGGGTGAGGCCGCCGGGACCGGGGCCGACCTCGATCACCGTCACGCCGTCGAGCGGCCCTGCCGTTCTGGCAATCTTCTGGGTGAGGTTGAGGTCGAACAGGAAGTTCTGACCGAGCGATTTCTTCGCGTCGAGCCCGTGGCGCTGGATGACATCGCGCAGTGGTGGCAATCCGTCGATGGCCGCCATTATGCGCCAACCCGGCTGCGGGCGGAAATCTCCGCCGCCATCTTCAGCGCCGCGACAAGGCTCGCCTCATTGGCAATGCCCTGGCCTGCAATGCCGAAGGCGGTGCCATGGTCCGGCGAGGTGCGGATGAAGGGCAGCCCAAGCGTGACATTGACGGAATCGTCAAAGCCGAGCGCCTTGGCCGGGATCAGCGCCTGATCGTGATACATGCACACCGCCACGTCATAACGCTTGCGGGCGGCATCGTGGAACATGGTGTCGGCGGGCAGGGGACCGAAGGCATCGATCCCGTCCTTCCGCAACCGCATGGTCGCCGGATGAACGATATCGCGATCCTCGGTGCCGAGTGCGCCATCTTCGCCCGCATGTGGGTTGAGGCCGGCAACCGCCAGACGTGGCGCCTCGATGCCGAATTTCTGCCTGAGATCGGCATCGATGATCCGGCAGGTCGTGACGATCAGCTCTTCCGTCAGGGCGGCCGGCACGTCTTTTACGGGGATGTGGATCGTTACCGGGACGACACGGACCTTGGGTCCGGCAATCATCATGACAGGCGTCACCTGTTCGCCGGTCTGACGCAGGGCTAGGTCGGCCAGAAATTCCGTATGACCGGGGAAGCCGAAGCCCGCCTCGTAAAGCACCGATTTCGCGATCGGATTGGTGACGACAGCTGCAGCCTTGCCCTCGGCCGTCAGGGAAACGGCGGTCTCGATGGCCTTGATTGTCGCGTGCGCCGCTCCGACATGCGGCTGGCCGGCCTGCACTTCGAAGCCGACAGGAAGCGGGAGGATGGGGAAAGCGCGTTCGAACAGGCCGACGGCATTCTCCGCATCGCAGGTCTCGATATTGACCGGAATGCCGATCAGCGCTGCGCGGCTCGCCACCACATCGGGGTCGCCGATGAAGATGAAGGGCGGCACGCCGCTCTCCCGGCGCTTTGCCCAAGCGGTGATGGCGATGTCGGGGCCGATACCGGCTGGATCTCCCTGTGTCAGGGCAAGCGGCAGGGATGCATATGTCACGGAAAGACCCGGCTGTTGTATCAATATCAGGTGTTGACGATCTGCGCCTTCTTGCGCAGCTCATCCATATATTTCTTTTCGTTCGGGTTTTCGCCTTCCTTGGCCTTCATCAGGTCTTCGGACTTGAACACCATTTCCGCCGCATAGTCGTCGGAAACCTGACGCTGCTTGCAGATGGCCAGATATTCGACGCCCTTTTCGGTCACGCGCGTTCCGGTGGTGCCACCTTCCTTGGTCTTTTCCACCAAAGCCTTCCAGTCTTCCGGCAGTTCAGGCGCCAGAATGCGGCCGAGGTCCTTGATCGCCACGTCGCGCATGGTCGCGGCGAAGCTCATGGCCTGGTCGCAGCCCGGGTAACGCTTGCGCGAGGCTTCAGCCTCAGCCTTGCGCTTGCCGGTGATGGCGTTGCGTTTCGATTCCGGGATAACGAAGATGACCTGCTGCAGGAAATATTCCGTGGTGACGGGCTTGTCGCCGCGTTCCTTCAGGCGGGTCACGAGATCCTGCGTCGACATCTTGCCGCGGGCGCCGTAACGGGCGTTGACAAGACGCGGCCAGCTCATCTGAACGGCGATGAAGGACTTGAAATGGTCGGCGCCGACGCCCGCCTGCGACAGCACCTTCGTCAGTTGCTGCGGGGACATTTTGTTGTTGCCGGCAAAGCGTGCGAAGGCCGCATCGACATCCTCGGTGCTGACCGACATTTTCACGCGGCCGATTTCCTCGCGCTTCAGGGCCTCATCGACAAGCTGCTCGCGCGCTTTTTCATTGAGGTTACCGGATTGGCGCTGCAGCTTCAGGAAGGCGACGCGCTTGGCGATATCGTCATTGGTGATGGGTGTCTTGTTGACGACAATCTTGACGGTGTTGTCGGCGAAGGCCTGGCCGGCATAGGGCACAATGGCCATGGGAACGGCGAATATCGCAAAGGCGAAAGCCGCGCCACGCAAAGCCGTCTTTCCGAAATTCATCATATCCTTCTCCCTTTCGTCGGGCAGGGTCCTGTTGCCCTGTCCCGCCAATCTGTTCTGCCTGATGAGGGGATTATTGCACTCTCCCGCTTTTCAGACCTGCACCTGTGCATCCGCACCGCGAATTTGCCACGTATATATCATCGCGATCCGCAAGACGGCAATGTGTCGGTTTGTTGAAAGAAAACCCGATAGGTTCCATGCGCGGCCGACATTGGCGTGTTGTTGCGGCGAAACCGTGGCTTTACTGGCCAAATGGTAAAAAGGCAGGCCACGATGTTGCGTAACCTGCCTCTAAACTCAGTAGTTGTTTGGCTTCCAGCCGATATCCATGTCTGCCCAGTCCTCGTTTGCTGAGCCGATGCTGATATCGCCGAGCGTACGGAAGGCCAGACGGGCGTTGATCGACCAATCATTAGCGGCCTGGCGGCTGGAATTGATATTGCCTTCGTCGGAATAGCTGACCGTCAAGATCGTGCATTCATCCTGATAGGCAATGCCGATACGGCGCTCGGCAGCAAATTTTCCGTTCAGATCGTAGTTGATCGAGCCAAACAGCGACCAGTTGTCGTCCATTCGCAGCGAACCGGAAGCCTGGACGATATCGCGGTCGTCGTTATAGCCGTATTTCGGCTGCGCCTTGACCTGCGTATAGCTGAGCTTGCCGGTGAGGCGGCGGTCCGAATAGCTGATGCCGGTTTCCGACCGGTTGATGTCGAGATCGTCCTTGTCGAGACGCAGGCTCGATGACAGCGAAAGACCGATCGGCGCATCGAAAGCAGCCATGGCTACGTAATCCGAACGGTCGGATTCGAGGCCGAAATTGGCGCCTGCATTGACAAGATCGTAAGAGGCGAAGGAATTGTCGCCCGCCAGATGGAAAGATTGGCCGGCGATGGCGCGAACGCCGTAGCCGTTGTCGAAAGTACCGTTATAGCGGAAGCCGATATTGGCGCGCGTACCGCCTTCGATCCGGTCGAAACCAGAGAATTTGTCACGCTCGAACAGATTGGTCGCGTCGAATACGAATGCCTGTGCGTCCTCGTTTGGAAGGCGGCCGGCATATTGTTCGTTCGGGCGCACGAAAATCTGTGCAATGGGCTCAATCACGTGGCTGCTGTTGAGTGCTGTGAACAGCCAGGGATAACGCACTTCCAGGCCACCGGTGACCATGCCGCGGAAAGCTGCACCGTCATGCATGATGCCCTCATAGGCATAGGACGTGCCACCCGAGGTGAAGGCTGCGGGAGACATGTCTGTCCAGAGCGCGTCACCGCGTGCAGCGAGGATCGGCGTGATCTGCAGGCCGCTGTCCATCGTGAAGGTGCGCTTCCACTCGGCTTCGGTGGAAAGACGCGTATAGTCGCCTTCAAGCCCATTGAAGCGTGAATAACCACCAAGCGCGTAAGCGTCCTGCTTCAGGCGTGTGATGCTCGTCAGGTTGGTGGTCAGCGAAAGTTCGCCGCCATAAATCGGATCCGGCACGAAATACCGGTAGTCGACAACCGGATGAACGATCGCCTGCTTGCGTTCCTGGGATTCCGTGTTGTCCGTGTTCTGAACGTTGAAATAGTAGCCACGGGCATCGAAACTATTCCGCGCGCTCGCGCCCGCCAGATAGATCTGGTTCGTCTGAACGCTGTCCCTATAACCTTTGAGACCATAGGTACGAGAAAAATTATTGTCGGTCTGCACCATGGCATCCCAGCCGAACGCCCAGCGCGGGTTGATCGAGAAAGCACCCTTGCTTGCGATCATGCCACGATTGTCGTTGAGGGCATCGCTGGTGCCGGCCGTGAAGGTATCGGACTTCTGCTGGCTGATGCCGGCGATCGTCACGGTATGCATGCCGGTTTCAAAGCGCTGGCGCAGTTCCGCCTGCAGCAGCAGACCCTGCGTCGTGTAATAGGTCGGCGTGACGGTCACGTCCGAGGTGTCGGACAGAACGTGGAAATAGGGGACGCCGATGCCGAAACCGAGATTGTCGGTAATGCTCATCTGCGGGAACAGGAAGCCCGATTTGCGTTTCACCGTATTGTCCGGAACCGTGAGGAACGGCAGGTACGCGATCGAATGGCCGAAAAGCTGCAGGCGGGCCTTTTCCAGCCGGATCGTATGGGTCTTGCCGTCCTGAACGACGCGCTCCGCCTTGACCTGCCACAGGGGCGCCTTTTCGGGCCGCTCGGCGCAGGGCAGACACGCGGTGTAGACGCCGTTGTTGAGGACCATCAGGTCGCCTTCGAGACGCTCGGCGCTTTCACCCGCGATACGGGTATTGTCCGTGGTCTCGACGCGCAGGGCATTAACGAAGCCCTGACCGAAATCGTCGGTGACGTCCATCTCGTCGGCATAGATCTTGTTTCCGCCCGGCTCGATCAGCTCGATGTTGCCATGGGCAATCACGCGGCCGGTCTGCTGGTTATATTCCACTTGCTGGGCCACCATGCGGTAGCCCGAATATTTCATGCGAACGACGCCCTTCGCGATGACGCGCTGGGAATCGCGATTATAGGTCAGTTCATTTGCTGTAAGCAGGAGTTTCGAATCGTCTTGGCTTGCCGACGCAAGCAAACCATCCTGGCCGAAAGCGACCGGGCTGGATGCCAAATACGCGCACACAGCGGCACCTGTCAGAAGGGCCGTCCAAAGCCGCCTGATATTCCCGCGGTGATATACCGCGACTAGCCGTCCTCCTGAT